>X4_Red_Fox__coassemble_89_pt1 | contig 18171 bp, 18 predicted proteins | sample X4_Red_Fox__metabat2_low_PE_004 | metagenome-assembled genome bin X4_Red_Fox
GGGATGGGACACAAGCATTCGGGACAATGACGATCTGTGCTGCGGGCCGCCGGAAAGATGATGGGGATAGTGCTGGGCCAGCTCCGTCAGGCCGAAGCGGGACAGGGCTGCTTCCGTAAGTTCCATGCCCTCCTTTCGGTTCTTCCCGTTTCTGGCCCCGGCGGCTATGTTTTGCTTTACGGTCATGTTGGGAAACAGGGCATAGTTTTGAAACATCAGCCCCACCTGCCGCTTCTGGGGCGGCAAATCAATGCCCCGCTGGGAATCGAACACCACCGTGTCATCCACCACAATGCGGCCCCGGTCCGGCTTGATGATTCCGGCAATGCACTTGAGGGTCAGGCTTTTCCCGCAGCCGGAGGCCCCCAGCAGCGCCAGGGTTTCGTTCCCGGTTTCCAGGGTCAGCTTGAGGTGAAAATCCCCATAGTGCTTTTCAATGTCCACATACAGTGCCATTCACAGCCCTCCCCGGTCCCGGCGGTTTTTCTTTTCCAGCATGTTCACCGCCAGCAGCACCACAAAGGAAATGGCCAGATTCACCAGCACCCAGCGAAAGGCCGCTGCATCGTTGTTGGTGCGCCAGAGCTGGTAGACGGTGGTGGAAATGGTGGCGGTGCGGCCTGGGGTGTAGCCGCAGATCATGCTGGTGGCCCCATATTCTCCCAAGGCCCGGGCAAAGGCCAGAACCGTGCCTGCCAGGATGCCCTGCTTGCAGCAGGGCATCCGAATCCGCCAGAAAATATAGCTGTTGGACAGCCCCAGGGTCTGGGCGGAATAGGCCAGGGTTTCGTCAAAAGATTCAAAAGCTCCCCGGGCGGTGCGGTACATCAGGGGAAAAATCACCACCATGGTGGCAAAAATCCCGGACCACCAGGTCATGGTCAGCTTTAGGTCAAACATCTCCAAAAACCAGGCGCCCACCACCCGCTTCGGCCCCAGCACCCGCAGCAGCAGATACCCCACCACCGTGGGCGGCAGCACCAGCGGCAGCGTCAGCACCACGTCCAAAACGCCCTTCACCAGCCTGGGGGCTTTGGCGATATAATAGGCGGCGAAAATCCCCAGGAAGAAGATGATCCCGGTGCTGATCAGCGCAATGCGCAAGGAATTATACAGCGGAAACCAATCCATGACCAGCACCTCCCATCTCATGCTGTCTATGCCACAGGGCTAAAGCCCACGGCGGAAAAGGCTGCATCCCCTTCCTCCCCGGTGAGGTAGTCCAGGAACTGCTGGGCCTGCTGGGGATGCTGGGAAACATTCAAAATTGCAGCGGGATAGATAACCTGGCCGCACATCTCCTTGGTGGCCGTGTCCACCACCGTCAGCCCGGCGCTGAAGGCATCGGTCTGGTAGATGATGCCGCAGTCCACTGCCGCCTCGCTTACCTGGGTGGTCACTTCCTTGACGTTGGAGCCGTAGGTCAGGCTGCCGGCCTGGGCCAGCGTTTCCTCATCCAGCTGATAGTATTGAAGAATTTTCTGGGTGTACTGCCCCACCGGCACATCGGCGTTACCCATGGCCAGCAGCACCTGTCCCGCTTTCAGCTTCTGGGCCAAATCCTCGTAGGACTGGATGGCAGCCGGATTTTCCTCCGGCACGGCCAGGGCTACCTTGTTTTCCAGAATGTCAAACCGGGTACCCTGAGCCACAAAATCCAATCCCTCCGTATTCACCGACGGATCGGCGGTGATGTCCAGCTGGTTCATCTGCTTCTGTCCGGCAGAGATGAAAATGTCGCAGGCGGCTCTCTCCTGAATCTGGGTTTTCAGCGTGCCGGAGGAATCGAAGTTGAACACCAGCTTCACCTCCGGGTGCAGCAGCATGTACTGCTGGCCCAGGCTGGTCAGGGTCTCCGTCAGGGATGCTGCGCCAAAGACGATCAGCTCCACCTGCTGGGCATCTGGCTCCGCTGCCGACGGCTGGGTTGTCTGGGCCGGTTCGGCGCTTTTTCCGCAGCCGGACAGCATTCCCACCGCCATCACGGCGGCGAACAGCACGGAAAGCATCTTTTTCATATTGGTTCCTCCAGTTTTTTCAAATTTCCAGCGGCAAACGCCGCAGTTTGGACCGTTTATTCGTCAAATCGCTGCAAGGATACCTCTTTGATAACAGAATAATCCAGCGAAACAGAAAAGTATGTTGTTACACCAACATTTTTATGATACAATCAAAAGAAACGGATCGGTGGGGGTATCATGGAATGGTTGGCCGAGCGCATCCGGCGCAGTGAGCTGCTGAACTGCCTGAGTTTGGAGGCTGTGGAGCGGTACATTTTGCCCCAGGGGCATTTGCAGGAATACCAAAAGGGGCAGTTTCTCATTGCCCAGCAGCAGAAAGTAAACCGGCTGGGGCTGATTTTGTCGGGACGGGTACACATTGTGCACCTTTTTGCCGATGGCAGTGACAGCCTGATGACGGTGCTCACCCCCGGGGATTTTGCCGGGGTGGATTTGGTGTGCACCCGCACCCAGCTGTCGCCCTACTTTGCCATGGCCGCCAGCCCGGTGCAGGTGTTCTATCTGCCCCTGTCCTGCCTGGATATTCTGCCGGATATGCAGGCCCGGCTGGCATTGCAGCGGCAGCTTCTGACTCTGATCTCCAACGAGAATATGAAGAAGGAATATCGCATTGCCATCCTCTCCCAGCGGGGACTGCGGGATCGGATCCTGGCGTACCTGACCATGCAGGCCACCCGCCTGCGGCGAACCACCTTCGCCATCTCCTTCTCCCGGGAGGAAATGGCCTCCTATCTGCGCGTCAACCGCAGCGCCCTCTCCCACGAGCTGAGCCGGATAGAGCAGGAGGGGCTGATTCGCTTCCGCAAGAATGTCTTCACCCTCACCGCCCCGGAGCTGACGGAATTTCTGCCATAACGATGCCCCATGGAGACAAGCTCCATGGGGCAAACTTTATTTACGCTCTTCCGCCAGCGGCAGGCAGGCCAGCAGCTCGAATTTCCCCTCCCGGGGGCCGGCTTCCAGGGTGCCGCCGTAGCGCCGGACCGTCTGGCGCATTTGCAGCAGTCCCAGGCCGTGGTTGTGCTTATCCGGCTTGGTGGTGGTGAGCTCCGGCGTTTCCTCCCCGGTCAGGGCGTTGACCACCCGGAGCACCAGCATCCCCCGGTCTGTCCGGCAGACCAGGGAAATGGTTTTGTCCGCCGTTTTTCCGGCGGCCTCTATGGCGTTGTCCAGAGCATTGCCCAGCAGTGCCACCAGGTCTGCATCCGCCACCGGCAGAGACGCCGGCAGCTGCACTTGAAAAGAAGCAGTCAGCCCCAGCTGCTGCATCTGCGATGCTTTGGCCGCCAGCACCGCATTGGCCGCTTCGTGCTCGCACAGCCGGCGGCCGCCTGTGAGGGCGGCGCTGCCCAACAGCTGGCGCAGGTACTCCCCGGCCCGGTGGTGCTCGTTCTGTTCCAGCAGGGACAGCACCACCGTCAGGTGGTTGCGCAGGTCGTGGCGCAGGGTCCGCAGCTGGGTCTGCTCCCGCCGGATGCCCTGGTAGTAGACCTCCCGCAGGGATTGCAGCTGCCTCTCCTGGTTCAGCTTTTCATAATCCGCCAGCATGCCGGCGGCACGCAGGGTTACAATGCAGCTCAGCAGCACCAGGGGCAAAACCACCAACCCCTGATTCATGGCCACCGCATACACCGCCGGGGAATCGTGCCTCTGGTAGGTCAGCAGCACCACCGCCCCCAGAGCGCAGAAGGGCAGCGCCGACATGCCCAGCACCAGCTTCCACAGCCGCCGGGACAGCTCCAGCGGCTGGCCGTGGTTCCGGCCCAGCAGCAGATACAGAAGGCCAAAGCTGAGCAGTCTTCCCAGATTGCCCGTGGTCGCCGGGGCTATCAGCTGTCCCAGGTAGGTATCCACCAGCGCACACACGGACATGATCAGGCAGAAGAAAATGGCCGCCGTAGCCAGCCGCCCCAGAATCTCCCCCTGGGTACACAGCAGGTACACCGCCCCGAACACCGGCAATGTCATCAGCAGGTTGTTGTCCCCCACCCAGATGACCATGCCGCTGGTGCCGCACAGCAGTAAAAACATCCCACCTCGGCTCCACCATTTCGGCCGCACCGAAACAAAGGCGGAGACGATGCGATACAAAAACAGCCCATCCAGCAGCATCATAACTGCCCACAGGACGTACAAAATTCCCATCTTTACCCCTCCGCCACTGTTCTCGCCAGGGCCAGCATGGCGCTCTGCTGGCAGGAGCGGCTCACCGGCAGGACCGTCTGCCCGATCTGAACCTCACTGCCGCCGAACCGCTCCACAGCGGAGGCGTGCACCAGATACCGCTGGTGGATGCGGACAAAGTCCGCCCCCAGCTCCTGGGCCACCTGGTCCAGCTTCCCATAAAAGCAATAGCTGCGCTGGGTGCTGACACAGGTCACCCGGCGGCGGTCGGAATAAAAATAGAGAATGGTGGAAATCGGGATGCGGTAAACCGTTTCCCCGTTGCGGCACAGGAAGCTCTTGTCCGTGTCCCGGCACAGTGCCGCCGATGCCCGCAGGAGAACATCCCCCAGCTGCTCCGGCTGGGCAGGTTTCATAAGATATCCCAGCGCCCCCACCCGGTAGCCGTCAAACACATGGTCTGCGTAGGCCGTGACGAACACCAGCTGCAAGCCGCTGTCCTGCCGGCGCAGGGCTTCGGCCGTGGCCATGCCGTCCAGTTGGCCCATTTCCATGTCCAAAAACACCAGGTCCAGCTCCCCGATGTGGCGCTCCATCCAATCCAGCAGCCGCTCTCCGGCTGAAAATTCCCAAAATGCCAGCTCCATCCCCTGCTTCTCCCCGGCCCGCTCCAGGGCGCACCGCAGGGAAAACCGGGCATCCGGCTGGTCGTCGCAAATGCCAATGCGCAGCATGGACATCCCTCCTTTTTCTTTCCCCATTGTACCACGCTTTTTCCAATTCGCCAAACAAAACTTGACATCCAGAATGCCAAACATGACATGCCTTTCCCGCCCCCGGCAAAACTTTCCCAAACCGCCGCCAAAAATGCCGTCCCCTTTCCTAGGCTGGCCCAATGTGTGTTACCATAGGGCCATGAAAGGAGGAACGCAATATGCTAGACGTTCAAAATCTTCACAAATCCTATCAGGTGGGAAAAACCACCTACCCCGTGCTGAAAGGGGTCAGCTTCCAGGTGGAAACCGGGGAGTTTGTGGCCGTAATGGGGCCGTCCGGCTCCGGCAAGACCACCCTGCTCAACTGCATCAGCTGCTACATCCCCACTGACCAGGGCAGCATTCAGCTGGGCGGAAAGGACATCGCCAAACTGGACGAGGAGGCTCTGGCCCAGGTGCGCAACCGGCAGCTGGGCTTCGTCTTCCAGGATTTCCTGCTGCTGGACGGCCTGACGGTGCGGCAGAACATCCTGCTGCCTGCCATCATCGGCGGCAGCGTATCCACCGCCACGGAAGAGCGTGCGGACCGGCTGTGCGAGGTATTCGGCATCTGGGAGATCCGCAACAAATACCCCGCCGAAATCTCCGGCGGCGAAAAGCAGCGCACCGCCGTGGCCCGGGCGCTGATCAACCAGCCTCTGCTGATTTTGGCCGACGAGCCTACGGGCAACCTGGACTCCAAGTCCTCCCGGGCCGTGATCCAGGCGTTCCAGCAGGCCCAGTCCCAGCTGGCTGCCACCATCTTCATGGTGACCCACGATTCCTTCGCCGCTTCCTTCTGCGACCGGGTGCTGATACTGAAAGACGGCAAGCTCTGGCGCACCCTGGAACGGAGAAACACCCAGCGGGAGGTCTTCCAGGACCGGCTGCTGGAAGCCATTGGCGAAATGAGCAGGGAGTGAGCGGATATGAAGGATTTTTCTCAGGTTTACAGCCATCTGCGCCGGAAGAACACCAAGCAGTACGCCCTGCTGGCCGGATGCTGCTTCTTTTCCGTGCTGCTGATCACCGCTTACGTGTGCATGATGCGCTCGCCCACCATCCTCAACGTGCTGCCTGAGGGCGGCGACTCCCGCAAGCAGGTGATGATGGTGTTCGTGCTGGCGGTGCTGGGCTGCGGCGTGTTCACCGTCTATGCCGGCAGCCTGTTCTTGCGGATCAAATCCCGGGAAACCGGCATCTTCCTGGCACTGGGCGCTCAGCGCAGCCAGGTGAAGCGGGAATTGGAGCGGGAGCTGCTGATCCTGGCCCTGGGCAGCTGTCTGGCAGGACTGGTGCTGGGCGGCCCGCTGGCTTGGCTGCTGTGGCAGCTGTTCCGGCTGTGCGTGGTGGACACGGAGCAGATGCTGCTGCGCTTTGACCCCAAATCCTACGCCCTGTCGGGGCTGTTTTCCCTGTTTGTGGTGCTGGCCCTGTTCTGGATGGGCCGCCGGTCGGTGAAGAACACCAACATTATGGACATCGTTCAGCAGTCCCGGAAATCGGAACCCATCCACGCTGTTCCCCAGTGGTACGGCATGGCGGGCATCGCTCTGCTGGTGGTCGGCGGCTTTCTGGGCTACATCGTCCCCAGCCTCTGCGTCAGATTCCTGCACTGGTACGCCCCCGGCTGGCTTACATCCGTGTTTTACCTGCCGGCGTTGGTGGGACTATACTGGATTCTTCTGCACACCGTGGTCAACGGCTGGCACCACAGCCGCCACCGCTACAAGGATCTGATCGCCACCAGCATGATGAAATTTCAGGGCCGCCAGACCGTCAATAATATGCTGGTCATGTCCGTCCTGATCGCAGGTGCCTACTTTGCCTCCTTCTACACCCCTATGCTGGGCACGGGAACCATGATGACCTATGACAACCTGCCGGTAGACTATTCCTTCCACTACCGCAGCGACCAGCCTGTGCCGGAGGAGCAGCAGATCCGCTCCTTGGCCCAAGACATGGGTGTGGAGATCACCTCCTATGCCCAGGCCCCCATGGCCCGGCTGGGCGTGGACGGGGAGATGCACATGGAAGTAGACGGCCCTCTCGGCCCCACCTGGTATGAACAGCACTACGATGTGATGTCCTCCTATCTTTTCCTGTCGGAATCGGCCTATCGTGCCTTGACCGGGGAAACGCTGGAACTGGAACCGGGGCAGGTGTCCGGTGTTCTGGATGCCACCGGAGATGGGCGGTGGCTTTTTGGGGCAGAGATCCATCTGGTGACCAACTATGTCACCGGGCAGCAGCTGAACGTGACCCCGGTAGAACCCCGGAGCAACGACCTACTCTTTGGCCATTTCATTCTGGACGATGGGGACTACCAGACCATCACCCAAGGTCTTCCCAACAGCTGGCTGGAAAATATGGTCTTTTTCAATGTAAAAAACTGCGAAGATACCTATGACTTTGCCAAGGCCCTCTTCAACCGCATTGTGGATGCCTCCGGCCCGGAGGTAGCCGTGCTGGATGCCTGGGATCCCATTGAACGGGATCGGGACATTCAGGAAGAAGGCCACTACTACTTTGACGATTATTACTTCACCTATGACCAGCGCAACAGCTCTGACTTCCGGCTGTACTGGCAGTATATGCCTCAGTTCCGGGTGCTGGGCAAAGCGGACTTCGTCAAAACCACGGCAGTTTTCCTGATTTTGTTCATCTTCATTGCCGTGGTGTGTTTCGCTGCGGTGTTCATCATCGCCTACACCCGCTGCATGACCATCGCCCTGACCAACCGGCAGGTCTACGAGGATATGGGCAAGCTGGGCGCTCCCAATGCCTACCTGTTCCGCTCCGTAAGAGGACAGGTCAGCCGGGTATTTCTAGTCCCCGCCATTGTCGGCACCGGCCTGATCTACGCCTTCTACACCATGATCATGTTCTTCAACGACAACCGCCTGACCGCCCAGGAGCTGGCCGGCATGGCCATGTGTCTGCTGGTTGTGGCCGGGATCTCCGCCCTGTTCTATGGATTCTACCGCCTTACCCTCCGGCAGGTCTGCCGGGCGCTGCGCATTCACCCCAAGTCCCGTTCCTAAACTTCACGGTCCCGGCATCGGTTTTTCGGTGCCGGGACCAATTTGCCCGGAAGCTTCCAAACCGCCCAGGAAAAACCACCCATTCCTTCCCATTGACAAACATCGCCCCAGGGGGTAAAATAGAACGCATCTATTCGATTGAGGTGATTTCCTATGGAAAAACTGCGCACGGAAACCCTGTGCATTCAGGCCGGCTACATCCCCGGAAACGGAGAGCCCCGGCAAATTCCCATCATTCAGAGCACCACGTTCAAATACGCCACCTCCCAGGATATGGGCAAGCTCTTTGACCTGGAAGCCGACGGCTACTTCTATTCCCGGCTGGCAAACCCCACCTGCGATGCGGTGGCCGCCAAAATCTGCGCCCTGGAGGGCGGCTCCGCTGCCATGCTCACCAGCTCCGGCCAGGCTGCCAACTTTATGGCGGTGTTCAACATTGCCGGGTGCGGCGACCACATTGTGGCCAGCTCTGCCATCTACGGCGGCAGCTTCAACCTGTTCTCCGTGACCATGAAGAAAATGGGCCTGGAAACCACCTTCGTGGACCCGGACTGCACCCCGGAAGAGCTGAATGCCGCCTTCCGGCCCAATACCAAGGCCGTTTTCGGCGAAACCATCGCCAACCCGGCCCTGACGGTGCTGGACATTGAGAAGTTTGCCCAGGCGGCTCACAGCCACGGCGTGCCCCTGATCGTGGACAACACCTTTGCCACCCCGGTCAACTGCCGTCCTCTGGAATGGGGCGCCGACATTGTGACCCACTCCACAACCAAGTACATGGACGGCCACGCCAGCGCCATCGGCGGCTGCATTGTAGACGGCGGCAAGTTCGACTGGACCGCCCATGCCGACAAATTCCCCGGCCTGTGCACCCCGGATGACAGCTACCACGGCGTCACCTATACGGAGCGGTTCGGCCTGGAGGGCGCTTTCATCACCAAGTGCACCGCCCAGCTCATGCGGGACTTTGGCTGCGTCCAGTCCCCCCAGAATGCCTACATCCTGAACTTAGGTCTGGAAAGCCTGCCCTTCCGTATGCGCCAGCACTGCGCCAATGCCCAGGCCATCGCCGAGTATCTCAGCAGCCACGAAAAAGTCAAGTGGGTCAAATACTGCGGCCTGGAGGGCGACAAATACCATGCCCTCGCCCAGAAGTACATGCCCAGCGGCTCCTGCGGTGTCATCTCCTTCGGCCTGAAAACAGGCCGTCAGGGCGCTGAGGAATTTATGAAGCATTTGAAGCTTGGCTCCATCGAGACTCACGTAGCCGACTCCCGGACCTGCTGCCTGCATCCGGCCTCCTCCACCCACCGGCAGATGACCGATGCCGAGCTGGATGCCGCCGGTGTGGGCGCTGACCTGATCCGGCTCAGCTGCGGCCTGGAAAACACCCAGGACCTGATTGCCGACATTGCCCAGGCGCTGGAAGCCGTGTAACCCGGGAGGAACCGCACTTTGCCCATTCAGATACCTAACGACCTGCCCGCAGCGGGCATTCTGCAAAACGAAAATATTTTCGTCATGCCCCAGACCCGGGCGGAAACCCAGGAAATTCGTCCCCTGGAAATCGTGCTGCTGAATCTCATGCCCACCAAAATCGTCACCGAGACCCAGCTCAGCCGCCTGCTGGGCAACACCCCCTTGCAGGTGCATCTGGAACTGATGATGATTTCCTCCCACAAGTCCAAAAATACCCCCCAGGAGCATCTGCTGAATTTCTACAAAACCTTTGACGAATTGAAGGACCGGAAATTCGACGGCATGGTGATCACCGGTGCGCCGGTGGAGCTGCTGCCCTTTGAGCAGGTGGACTACTGGCCGGAGCTGTGCCGCATTATGGAGTGGAGCAAGACCCATGTCCACTCCACCTTCCACATCTGCTGGGCGGCCCAGGCGGGACTTTACTACCACTACGGCATTCAGAAGCACACCTTGCCGGAAAAGCTCTTCGGGGTCTATCCCCACCACGCCGACTACAAGCGGGCGATCCTCCTCCGGGGCTTTGACGACGAATTCTGGATTCCCCACTCCCGCCACACCACAGTGTACCGGGAGGACATCGAAAAAATCCCGGAGCTGAAAATCCTGGCCTCGTCGGAACAGGCCGGTGTCTACGCCCTGATGAACAAGGAGGGCCGGCAGATTTTCGTCACCGGCCACTCGGAGTACGATGCCGATACCCTGGAAAAGGAGTACCTCCGGGATAAAAATCAAGGACTTCCCATCCATGTACCGGCAAATTATTACCCCAATGATGACGACACCCAGCCCCCCATGGTGCGCTGGCGGGGCCACGGCAACCTACTTTACAGCAACTGGCTGAACTACTTCGTCTACCAGACCACGCCCTACGACATTATGGCGGTGGGCCAGGATTCCCAGGAGGGCTGATATGATCAAAACCGTATTGTTTGACCTGGACGGCACGCTGCTGCCCATGGATCAGGACAAATTTATCCAGGATTATCTGGGCCGGATGGCGGCGTTTCTTGCTCCGCATGGCTATGCGCCCCAGCTTCTTTTGAATGCCATTCTGGCAGGCACCCAGGCCTTGGTGCAAAACGACGGCCATGCCAACAACGATGATCTTTTCTGGCAGGTGTTCAGCCAGGTCCTGGGCCGGGATGCCCGACAGGATGCGGATTTGCTGACCCAGTTTTATCTGGGGGAATTTCAGCAGGTGCGCCACAGCTGCGGCTTTGATCCCCGGGCAGCCGAAGCGGTGCGCTCCATTCGGGCCATGGGACTGAACACGATTCTTGCCACCAACCCCCTGTTTCCCGCCGTTGCCACCCACAGCCGCCTGCGATGGGCAGGATTGGAGCCGGAGGAATTTCTGCGCATCACCACTTACGAAAATTCCCGGTTCTGCAAGCCCAACCCAGATTACTACCGGCAGCTGCTGGAAGAGGAAAACCTGCTGCCTGAGGAGTGCCTGATGGTGGGCAACGATGTCCGGGAGGATATGGTGGCCCAAAGTCTGGGCATGGCGGTATTCCTGCTGACGGACTGCCTGATCAACACCGAAAACCGGGACTTGTCCGCCTATCCCCAGGGCAGCTTCCCGGAACTGATGGCCCATATCCGCAAGTTAACCGCTCAATAAGCAGCCGCCCCCGCCATTCGGCGGGGGCTGTTTTTCATCGGGATCACTTGTTATGGGGAATCGGGATCTTGGTACCGTCGGACATCAGGATGTGTTCGATTTCGTCCAGCACCAGCGGGGCCATGGATTCCAGGACTTTGTAGCGTTCCTCGGAATTTCCACTGGCTGTTCTTAGCATGATCTTCTCGCCGGACTTGCTCACGGCATAACAGCGATACCAGGTGCGGTTTTCTTCGTCCACCCAGTCCAGCCATTCAAAGTCCACACTGTCCCGACTGTAGTCCAGTGCATCGCCCTCCGCACCGTAGTGGATGGTCAGGCCCAGAGGGCGCAGGGTGACGGCGTTGATGGTCACTTCGGTCATCACTTTCTCCCCATCCCCGGTCATCCCATTGGCCATCACCCGGATGGGCTTGTCCAGCAGAGAGAGTTCCGTATCGTCGTAAGTGAAGGTAAAGTCAAAGTCCCAAATGCCCTCTGCCAGAGTCTCCGTCGTGAAGGTTTTTCCAACCATATACCCATGCACCAGGTCCACCAGATGCAGCTGCCACTTGGCATCCGGGCCGAAGGGGTCGCCGGTGGCCATATTGACATCCGGGATTTCATTGATCACCAGATTGACGGTATTCTTCTGACCGTCCCCATCGTCCAGCCAGCTGCTGTAGCTGTTGCCGATCACGCCGGGGAGATCATACACCGAGCAGCGCAGGGCGGCATCTTCGCTCTTGGGCAGGAAATCATTGCTGGGGCCGTAGTAATCTGCGTTTTCCAGCATAGGACTCAGGTCCGTCCCTTCAGGAGCGGTGACGCTCAGCAAAATCAGGCCCTTCTTTCCGTCGCTGAGGGCGCTGACCAGCTCCATATCCCAGCCGTTCTGGCTCTGCACCTTCGCAATGGGCTTTTCATTTTTCTGAATGTAGTCCACCTGCCCCTGGCTCAGCTCCAGGCCGGACTGCTCTGCAAAGTAGGGGCCAAGCCAATGCCGGACGGCGGCGCTGGCAGTCACCGCCATAGCCCCCACCAGAGCTGCCGCCACCAGAACCTTCACCACCCAGCTTCCCCGGCGGCGGTATGTCTTCTGCGGCTTGTCTGCCAGATCCATGACCTTCCTGTAGGTATCCTGGGAGGCGGTCAGCCGGGAAAACGTGGCTTTGTATTCATCCTTAAACATGTGTGTCCACCTCCTGTAAGGTCTTTTTGAGCAACTCCCGCCCCCGCTTAAGATGGGTGCATACGGTGCCTTTGGGTATTTTTAGAATCTGCGCAATATCCTGGGTCGTATAGTCCTCGTAATAGTACAGATAAATGGGAATCCGGTATTTTTTCGGCAGATTCATCACCGCATAGAACAGCTCCGAATGTTCCGGCGTGTCGAAGGTAAGGCAGTCTGCGTGGTCCTCGTAAGACTCGCTGCGCCACCACCGGGACTGCACCAGATTTTTGCACTCGTTGATCGCCACCCGAATCAGCCAGCGCCGAACGTGCTCCTCACCGTCAAAACTCGTTTTCTCTTTCAGCAGCTTGAGAAACACATTCTGGGTAATATCCTCTGCATCCGTGCCCGATTTTATGTAGTTGTATGCCACCCGGTATACGGTATCGAGATAGCGCTGGGCATAAAGCGTAAATTGCTCATTTGTCAGCATGGTTTTACTCTCCTTTGGTCACCAAAGTTCCTTGAAAAGCCTTTCACCTATTGTACAACCGAATCGGGCTGTTTGATTTCACTTTTTCAAAAATTTTTTTGAAGTGCCTTGCCTGTAACGGCTTTATCTTCCGGCAGGGGCTTGATTTTTGAGGGAAAATGGAATAGTATAGGAGTTGTATTTTGCGGAAAGGACTGAATCGCATGAACAAAGTCTATGTTCCTGAAAACTATCGCCCCATTCTGGATGCCTACGACACCCAGCGGGCCATTGCCTATATCAAAGAAACCTTCCAGGAGGAATTTTCCAAGGCCCTGAATCTGAAGCGGGTATCGGCGCCTCTGTTCGTTACTGAGGAGTCCGGCCTGAATGACAATCTGAACGGCTACGAGCGGGCCGTATCCTTTGACATCCCCGCCGTGGGAGAGGATGCCCAGGTGGTGCACTCCCTGGCCAAGTGGAAGCGGCTGGCGCTGAAGCGCTACCAGTTTACCACCGGCAACGGCCTGTACACCGATATGAACGCCATCCGCCGGGACGAGGAGCTGGACAATGTCCACTCCATCTACGTGGACCAGTGGGACTGGGAGAAGGTCGTCACCCAGGAAAACCGCAACTCTGAATTTCTCAAGCTGATTGTCCGGGCTATTGTCCGGGCCATCTGCGACACCAACGACCGGCTCCATGTCCGCTTCCCCCAGCTGCGGGTGGAGCTGAGCCGGGAGGTCAGCTTCATCACCTCCCAGGCGCTGGAGGATTTGTACCCGGACCTGCCCACCGGCTCCCAGCGGGAACGGGCCTACGTCAAGGACCATCCCACCGCCTGCATTATGCAGATCGGCCGCAAGCTCCGCTCCGGCAAGCCCCACGATGGGCGGGCGCCGGACTATGACGACTGGGGGCTGAACTGCGACATTTTCTTCTGGGATGAGGTGCTGAACCGGCCTCTGGAAATCTCCTCCATGGGCATTCGGGTGGATGCCCAGGCCCTGGACCGCCAGCTGAAGGAGTCCGGGTGCGAGGATCGGCGGCAGCTGCCTTTCCATCAAATGCTGCTGAACAACCAGCTGCCCCTGACCATCGGCGGCGGCATCGGCCAGTCCCGGCTTGCCATGCTGATGATGGGCTGCGCCCACATTGGCGAGGTCCAGTCCAGCATCTGGGACAGCGAAACCATCAAAATCTGCGAGCAGGCGGGAATCCCCCTGCTGTGATAAACATAGCAAACCGGGCGTGGGAAGTTTCCCACGCCCGTTAAACTGTCCAAAAAGTTGCGGAACGGAACGCACCCCAGGCATTCCCTACCGTCTCCACGCCAGCCTTGGTTTTTTTCGCACGATTTACAGCATTCCCATACCGTTCAGAGCCAATGTCCACAGGAAAATGGTTATCAGGCACAGCAGAGTGCTGTAGGCTACGGACTGGGCGGCGAAGTCGCCGTCGGCGTCCATGGCCACTGCCATGGGATAGCTGCTCACCGCTGTGGGGGCGGCAAAGAGGATCAGCAGCGCGCACAGCTCCTGCCCCCGGAAGCCCAGGGCCACCGCCCCGGTGACGAACACCAGAGGCACCAGCACCAGCCGCAGGGAAAGATTGCTGATCAGATACCGCCACTTATCCACCGCCCCCAAGCTAAGGGACACGCCGATGGACAGGAAGCTCAGAGGTGTGGTCAGTCCGGCAATGTCCTGCACCACTCCCAGCACCAGCCCCGGAATCTCCAGGCCGGAGAAATTCACCGCCAGTCCCAACGCCGTGGCAATCACCGTGGGGTTCTTGGCAATGGCCAGCAGCAGCTTCTTGGGCGAGGCGGTACTATGCCGCCCGGTTTCCAGCAGAATGGCCGCCAGGGCATTGAACATAGGGATCACCACCGCACCCAGCAGGGACACCAGGCCGATGTTGCCCACGCCGTAAATGCTCTGGGCCACAGCCGTGCCAAACAGCAGGTAGTTGGAGCGGAACAGGGCCTGGCCGTAAGAAGATGCCGTCGGCCGGGGGTGCACCAGCTTCGGCACCACCGTCAGCGACAGCAGAAACAGCAGCAGAACGCCTCCGGCTCCATAGAAAATATAGCCGACGTTCCGCAGCTGGGTGAAATCCGTATTGTAAATGTTGTAAAAGGACAGAGCCGGCATGAAAATCTTAAAAATCAGGTTGTCCACCTGCTTCATGGTGGCCTTGTCCGTCACATGAAACACCCGCAGCAGCACGCCGATGCCCACCGTCAGGGCCATGGGCACAATCACCCGTGCCGCAATCCAAAAGCTATCCATAGGTTACCTCCACCTCTCGTTTTCCCTATGATACCACAGCCCCTTTCCATTGTAAAGTGGCGAAAAGCTGGGCATCCTGTGAAAAAGGAGGTGTGACCATGGGAAAAAAGAAGCAAAACAAGGACATGACCTGCCCACGGCTGGACCCGGAGGAGCAGATCTGCCCCGCCTTTGACAGCTGCGGCATCAAGCTGTTCGCTGCCCCGGACTTTGGGGAAATGGGCATGCGGGTGCTGGACAATTTCACGGAGGAGCATATCCAGTAACGCCGTTTCCTGGCGGCAGAACCTCCTGCCGCCAGGTTCTTGCGCATTTTTGACAAGTTCACAGTTTATTTTATTGACATTGGCTGTCAACTTCACTATAATATAGACAAGAGAAGCACCTGCGTTCTCGAAAGGAGGCAAACAAATGGAAAAGAAAATTATCACCATCAGCCGTGAGTTCGGTTCCGGCGGACGCACCGTGGGTCACATGATCGCTGACCGGCTGGGCATTCCCTTCTATGACAAGGAATTGGTGGACCAAATCGCCATGGAATCCGGCTTTGCACCCAAGTTTGTGGAAGAAAACGGCGAGCACTCCCCTGGCAGCAGCCTGTTCTCCTACGCATTTGCGCCCCAGGGCGTTCCCGGAATTATGAACGGTCTGTCCACTGCGGACTTTTTGTGGAACATCCAGTGCAGCGTGATTTTGCAGCTGGCTGAGAAAGGCCCCTGCGTCATCGTGGGCCGCAATGCTGACTACATCCTCAAGGACCGGGCCGACGCCCTCCACGTCTACGTCTTTGCCGACGTCCCCTTCCGTGCTGAACGCATTGTCCGCAAGTACGGTGAATCCGACAAGAGCCCTGAGGCCCGCTTGCAGGAAAAGGATAAGCGCCGGAAGGTCAACTACCAGCACTACACCGGCCGCACCTGGGGTCAGGCCCAGAACTATGACATCTGCCTGGACACCGGCGTGCTGGGCATCGGCCAGTGCGTGGACATCGTCTGCGACATCGTCGAGCACTCCAAAACCGAGCATCCCGAAGAGGCTACGCTGTAAGCTGCTTCTCCGCCCTGACAGAATAGACACCAATTCCCCGCACGGAAAGCCGTGCGGGGAATGTTTTGCTTATATGACCTGCTCCGTCTGTCGGCTGAGCCAGCCCAGCTGGCTTTCAAACCGGGTACCGTACCAATGGGCTGGTGCTTCAATCGTTGCCCGAATACAGCGGCCGGTAAATTCCGCTGCCAAAGCCGCCGCCTGCTGCAAAGACTTGTTGGTAAGCAGCGCCCCGGTGAAACAAGCGGCAAACAAATCCCCTGTCCCCTGGTAGCTGCCCGGCAGCCGCTGCTGGGCATGGTGCCAGAAGCGGCCCTGATGCCGCAGAAGCACCCCGGTTTCCTCCGGGCTGCTGCCAATGCCGGTGAGCACCACCGTCTCGTTGTCCAGTCCCGCCAGAAGGCTGCGGGCCTGGTCCGGGGAGGGTTCCGGCAGGTAGGGATTTCCTGTCAGCAGCGCCGCTTCGGTGGCGTTGGGCAGAAGGATCTGGGCTTCGGCGCACAGGGCCTGCATGGCCTGGACATACGTTTCGTCAAATCCCGAATAGAGCCGCCCGTGGTCCCCCATAACCGGGTCCACCACGCACACCCCGCCAGGGGCCAGCAGTTCCGCCACAGTCCGGCGGGCCAGCTCCACCGCCGCCAGGCTGCCCAGGTATCCCACCAGGATCCCGTCGAAGGCAATGCCGCAGCGCTGCCAGTGGGCCACCATCTGCGGCAGCTGCCCATCCAAATGGACCACCGTTGGTGCACCAAAGCCGCCGGTATGGGTGGACAGCACCGCCGTGGGCAGCACACAGCATTCGCACCCCATGGCGGAGAGCACCGGCAGCGCCACCGTCAGGGAGCACTGCCCCACGCAGGAAATATCCTGAATGGTAAGCACACGTCTGTTTTCCATCAATCCTCCACATCCCGTTCCAGGCCCAGCTCCCGGGGCAGGAACCGGGGACACACCGACTCGGTGGTTACGATCACGGAGGCTGCCAGCATAGCGCCAATCTCACAGGCCTGGGCCATAGACTTACCGTAGGTCAGGCCAATGGCCGCCCCGGCGCAGAAGGAGTCTCCCGCCCCAGTGGTGTCCTTGACCTCCACCTTCCGAGCAGGGCAATAGCCCTTCTCCCCTGCCAGGTTGGCATACACAGCCCCGTCGCCGCCCATGGTGACGATCATTCCCGGAATCTGGGCCGCCTGCACTTTCTGGGCCAGGATGTCCACCAGCTCCTCCGGGGCCTTGCCGGAATAGTCGTCAAAGAACAGCATGCCTGCCTCCTGAAGATTGCACACCAGGCAGTCGGTGGATTTGAGAAAATCCCGGCGCTCCAGGGCGATGCTCATATTGCCCACCACGGCATAGACCTTCTTGCCATGCTTCTGCGCCAGGCGGAAGACCCGCTTGATAATGTCCTTATCCAGGTCGATTTCCACAATGATGCTGTCTGCCTGGGAGAAAATCTCATCGCCTTCGGTATCCAGAATGTCCAGCATGGGCTGCATATCCGGCCGCTTGGAGATGGATGCCGCCACATCGCCGTCGTTGTCAAACACCGCCAGCCAGGTGCCCATGCCATCGGGAGTTTTGCGGATATAGCGGGTATTGACCTTGTGATTGTTCAGCTTTTTCAGAACATCCTGACCGTCGCCGCTTTCATCCACCAGGGAAACCAGGGTGGGCCGCAGCTCACAGTTGGCGATATCCTCCGCCACATTCCGGCCAACGCCGCCATGAATCCGCTCCACCTTGCCCACGTTCCGCCCGGTGGGGATAAAGGCCGCCTGGGGATATCCCTTGATGTCCACAAAAATCATGCCAATCACAACAATGCCCATTGTCTGTATTCCTTTCCTGCGCCGCCTTCTAAGGAAGGCTCCGCTTATCTTGATTTCGGTTATTATACCACACCTCCGCCAAATTGCAACAAAAAGCGCCGCAAAACTCCCTCCGACGTTGTAACTTAGACAAATTTTTCCGTCAGGTGCAAGAAAAACTTGCGCTTGGAAACTTTTTGGCATATAATAACGGGGTATTTTAATCCTACTTTTCATCTTGGAGGGTTTCAACATGTCTACCAATGTACGTCCCGAAACCATGGCCTGAATCACCACCCCTGCCCTGGCGCAGGCTTTCATCGAGGAGCAGGTGGCTCAGG
>X4_Red_Fox__coassemble_92_pt1 | contig 17922 bp, 19 predicted proteins | sample X4_Red_Fox__metabat2_low_PE_004 | metagenome-assembled genome bin X4_Red_Fox
GCTCCTGTTGGCTGCGCTCCGGCAAATAGGCATCGATGGCCTTTCGGCAGGCTGAGCCGAAATAGACGAAGCGTTCCTTGTTGCCTTTGCCCACAACCCGAATGCGGTCTTCGTAGACATCCGTCAGATTCAGCCCCACCAGCTCGCTGCGGCGGATGCCGCAGTTGAGAAACAGCATCAGAATTGCGTAGTCCCGCTTTTCGTTTGGCCCGGACACGGCCTGAAGCAGCGCCGCCGATTGCTCCAGGGTCAAATACTTTGGCAGGCTTTTGCGCAGCTTGGGGTATTCCAAGTCTGCCACCGGATTTTCTTCCAACTGTTTCGTTCGCACGGTTAAATACTTATAAAAAGATTTAATAGACGACAATTTTCTGGCCCGGGAGGAAGGACTAATGCCATAATCCGGGACGGGGGAATCGGGATTGATTGCCCGGTCATTGGCCAGGTAGGAAAGAAAGTCGAAGATATCCGAGGTTTCAATGTCCTGGATAAATTCCAGATCCACATCCCGGATGTCGATGGTGTCCAGATCGGTGGTGATGGGCATATCGCAGCGCATCAGCTTGATGAACCGCAGGAACATCCGCAGATCCAGATAGTATTCTGAAATGGTCAGGGGCGATTGGCCCTTGATGTTTTCGTGGTAGATGAGAAACTCCCGCAAAATCTGGGGACTGTCGGAATAGCGCTTCATAAGGATTCCTCCATATTATAATGTATATTGCAGACGTACCAGCGGCCGCATAGGCATTGCTGGCTCTATAATAGCACATATCCACTTCGAACGCAACAAAATTTTTATTTTGTTGCGTTCATTGGGAACGGCGCTAGGGCTCCCTCTTACAGGTTAAGATCGGCTGACAGTGGTTGATTTTTGCCCGACTAAGGTACTATCCCGCCTGCAATTGGTCTTGGGCCGGTTTGCAGGCGGGATTGGCTGAGTGCATTATGCGATTAAAACCAGTTTATGGCCTCTTTCCGAAATTCCGGCTTGTCTGACTGAGCGTAGGGATCATAGCGATTTCGATTGCAGCCAAATTCTTTCAGTGACTGGATGCGATTGTCTGCCGTCCAATGGATCAGCGAAACGCCGTCGAATTCTTCCACCGTACCGCTGTTCATCTGGTTCTTAAAATACCACTCTACCACAGTCTGATCCTCTTTATGAAAGAACTGCTTAATCTGCCAGATTGTAACTGTTCCTCTGGTATTCCACTCCTGAAACCAGAGTTTTATCTTCTGACGGCCAAAATATTCTGGCCCCCAGCTTTCGGCATAGACCACATCTTCCGCAAAAATCGTATCTATACCCAAATCCTGCTGTGTCAGCCACATTTCAAACCATCGCCGGATCGTCTGCTCTCTTTCGTTCATGTTTCTGCACCTCACTGCCAAGTGTTGCAATTACTATACCATATTCATAGAGAGACTGCAACGGGTTTCTCCCCCCCTTCTCCCCTTTTCCAAGTGGGAGCTGTGGGGGCAGCTTGCGATCAGTTGCGAAATTCGCACAGGAAAAGTGAAATTATCCCTTTACTTTTGTAGAAATTTTCTGTAAAATGGGAGCATGCTGAAACAGCGACTACTAGGAGGTATACCGAAATGAGTGTGAAAAGAATTGGTGTGCTTACCAGCGGCGGCGACGCCCCCGGTATGAACCCCTGTGTCCGTGCGGTGGTCCGTACTGCCCTGTATCATGGGCTGGAGTGCTATGGAATCCGCCGTGGCTGGAATGGTCTGATTACCGGCGACATCATCCGCCTGGATGAAAAAAGCGTTTCCCACACCATCAACCGTGGCGGTACGATTCTGTATACCGCACGCAGCAAGGAATTTATGACGGAAGACGGCCAGCGCCGGGCTGTATCCACCTGTAAGTTCCTGGGGCTGGACAGCATCATTGCCATCGGCGGCGACGGTACCTTCCGGGGTGCCCGGGCGCTGAGTAAGTATGGCATCAATGTGGTCTGCATCCCCGGCACCATTGACAACGACATCAGCTGCACCCACTACTGCATCGGCTTCGACACCGCTGCCAATACGGCCATTGGGTGCATTGATAAACTGCGGGACACCATGCAGTCCCACGAGCGCTGCTCTGTGGTGGAGGTCATGGGCCGCAATGCCGGATACCTGGCTATGTACGTGGGCCTGGCTGTGGGCGCTACAGCTGTGCTGGTGCCCGAGGAACCCATCGATTTTGAGCGGGACGTGATTGAGAAAATTCGCCAGGCACGGTTTAATGGATTTACCCACTACATGATCGTGGTGGCCGAGGGCGCCGGCTCTGCATCGGATATTGCCCGCCAAATCAAGGAATCCATCGACCTGGATCCCCGTGTGACGGTGCTGGGCCATATCCAGCGTGGTGGCTCCCCCACCGGCCGGGATCGTGTCAACGCCACGAAGATGGGCTACATGGCTGTGGAACTGCTGCTTCAGGGCAAGACCAACCGCATCGTCTGCACCCATGACGGCGGCTTCACCGATGTGGACATTGACGAGGGCCTGGCTATGAAGAAGGGCATCCAGCAGATGGAAGTGGATGTGCTGGCCGCCATGACGGGCATCTGAGCCGCTCCCCTACTACTCCCCTACTAATTATATATGGAACGCTGACAGCGCTCCTGACCTGGATCTATTCCAGGCCGGAGCGCTGTTTTGCTGTCTCCGGGGCTTATTGCAGCCAAGCGGCCATTGGTGCCAGGGCTTGCAGCAGGGCCAACCAATCACCCGGGGAGGCTTGCCCCAGGTCCTGGCATTGGGCAGGTGGCGAAACGGCTCCGCCTGGCGTTACGGTAAGACAGCAGGCGGAATCTTGGCTCCACTGGGCCAGCGTACCGGGGCTTACGACCTGGATTTGAAGGCCGTTTGGAATTGCCGTCAGCTGGCAGCGAAGTTGGGATGGCAGCAGGGTAAGCAGCCCGGTTTCCTCCTCCCAAAGATAGGTGATGGCCCAGTCCTGAAAGCAGAGTGTCTCCATTTGGCCCTGGGGCGTGGTCCGCTGCTGCAAACTAATGGCCGCCTGCTGCTGGACACCATCCTGCTTCTGGACTGCTGCAAAGGCAATCGTCCCGTCCTCCCGGCCAAAGCGCAGGGAATAATGCACCTGCTGCGCCCCGGAAAAGCCGGTAGCCTCCGCACAAAGCAGGGTTCCCTGCCACAGGGTGAAGGAGATGACCAGCCGGCCATCGTCCCCAAGGGTAGGAGCCAGCAGGGATGCCGCCCCGGGGCCTTCCAGGCGGTAGGTGATGACGGTGCAGGCCAGGGATTCTCCGGCATCCTGGATGGTCACTTCCTGCTGCACCTCTTCCATGGCGGGCAGGGCCAGCAGCGCCAGTTTCAGCTGCTTCCGGGACAGGGATGGCAATGGGGGTATGGTATCGGCGGTTTGGAAGGCGGATTGCAGCTGCTGCACAGCCTGGGAGAGCTTCCTGCTGGTGTCGGGCAGAATGGGGGCCGCTTGGGCCAGGACTTGGGAGGCATCCTGATAGGATAGGCTGTAATTCCCGGCGGGCAGAGAAATGGCCAGCTTCTCCCGGTCTAAATATCCTGCCAAATCCAGGGACACTGCTCCCAGCTGAAACCTGCCGTCCAGCGCCGCCCTGCGGTTCGTCCAATCCCCTTGGATTCGCAAATCCATGTGCAGCGCCCCCAGTGGAGTGGGCAGCGCAGAGGCTTGGAGGGTGCAGTCCGTGCCGGGGCCGAAGCCCTGGCTCAGCAGGTTCAGAGGACTTCGCTGCCACTGCTGTTCGAGCCGGGCCATGGCCTGGGTGATGGCTGGGGCCAGCCCATCCTGGGGAGTCTGGCGCTGCGCCCCCTTTACCAGCCACACGCCAAAGCCGCCCATAGCCAGAAATCCCAGCATCCACGCTGCCTTTTTCCATGCTTGCAAACAACCACTTCCCTTCCGTCTTCCAGGTATTCTACCACACTTGCCCGGAGATTATAGGCGGAAACCGGCTGCTTCGGAAAATAAAAGCCCAGGGCCTGCCGATGGGCGGACCCTGGGGATTGTGGATTATGCCTTTGGGTGACATTTTTCGTAGACGGACTTGATGCGCTGGTTGACTATGTGGGTATACATCTGGGTGGAGGAAATGTCGCTGTGACCCATCAGCTCCTGGAGGGAGCCTAGATCAGCGCCGTTTTCCAGCAGATGCACGGCGAAGCTGTGGCGCAGAGTGTGGGGCGTGATCTCCTTTTCGATACCCGCCTTCGCCTGGTAGAATTTCAGAATCTTCCAAAAGCCCTGCCGACTCATCCGGGAGCCGCCCATATTCACGAACAGGGCATTTTCATGGACATCCGCTACCATCAGCACCCGGACTTCCTTTATGTAGGTATCCAGCGCCCGCAGTGCAGCCGGGTACAGCGGAATGGTCCGTTGCTTTTTGTCGCAGCCGCATTTGAGGACACCCAGCTCCAGGTTTACGTCCTCCACGTTCAGGTCGATCAGCTCGGATACCCGGATGCCGGTGGCGTACATCACTTCCAGCATGGCTTTGTCCCGGTAGCCCTTGGCATCGACGCAGGACGGCTGCGCCAGCAGCAGCTCCACCTCTTTGCCGGTGAGAATCTGGGGGAGCTTCTTCTCCCCACGGTTTACGTGGATATCTGTGGTCACAGGGGAGGCTTCCAGAAAGCCTGCCGTTACCACATAGGCATAGAAGTTCTTCAGGCTGGCCAGGGTGCGGGATGCGGTGGCAGAGGACTTCCCCTGCTGCTGAAGCCAGGTCAGGTACGCCAGGACGGTGTCTTGGGTGGCATGCAGGATGTCTGTTTGCGCCGACTCCTGAATCCACTGGGCAAACTGGCGAATGTCACGCATATAGGAAGCAACCGTATTGGCAGATGCCTGTTTGACCTTGGTCAAATAGTTCTCGTAGGCTTGAATCAAATCCAACATGAACCTGTTTACCCGTTTTCCTTTCTGTTAAAATAGCAGGCTCGCCAAAAATGGCGAGACCATGCGATAATCTACGCTTCCCAGCAGGGCGAAGACCGACAGGAATACGCCAGCCTCCCAAACCGATGCCGTGGGCTTTCCTGGCAAATGCCGCAGCCAGAATCCATAAAGCAGGGGCGCTCCCAGCAAATCGCTGAACAGCAGCAGCCAGCGCATCAGCCAGCCGGCCTGCGCAAAGGCGTGCAGGATACCCAGCGAGACGAAGCCCGTCAGCACAGCCTTGCAAAAGCAGACTGGGTAAATCACCCAAGCCATGGAAAAACAAACCGCAAAAGCGGAGATTAGAAATGGAATCAGGGTAATCTCAACCAGGCTTACGATCGACACGGCACCATAGGGGGCGCCGAGCATCCGGGAAGCATTTGGTATTCCCCAGTTGAGAAAGGCCAGGCAGCCGCACAGCAGTCCGGCACACCAACACAATGCAAGAAGCAATGGCCCAATCCTGCGCCGCCGGTGGTCAGCGAGGGTAAATTCCTGTCCCATCAAAGGCGGTCACCGGGCTGCATCGGAAAAAGCGAGGGCACAATGCGGATTACATGGTAAAGAGAGTAAATTCTTAAGACAACCATACTATACTCCAATTTTTGCAAAATTTCAAGCTTTTTTATCAAAACCAGCTTTTTTTGTAGATAATGACGATATTTATTTCTGTATTTTTATGTTAACTAAGTGAATGATTGGTCTGCATCGCTTTATCATTTTCAACTTTTTAACCATATATTGCGAGAAAACGCCGCACGTTGTACAAAATATTGATTGCGCAACTTTTCTTGCAAAATTAAGAAATGGGTAAATTTTATTTACGCAAGCAAAGTTTTTGTACAACTTAACGAGGGCCGTGCCGCACTTTTTTGTGCACCCCTGCCCTCCCCCGGCCTGTGGGCAGCAGTCCGGCGCAGCCGCTGCCTGCAAGAATCAACCCGCCGCTGACGCCTACGGCATGGTACTGACCGCCAAAAAACAGGGCAGTAGCCGCCAGCAAAAGCAAAAAGTAAATGCCGCCGCAGCTCAGGCACACAGCCAATCGCTGTCGCCCCACCCGGCTGTAGGCGGCCAAAGCCCCCACAAAGGCGCTGGCCAGCAGCAGCCCCAGGATCCCATATCCAATGCGCTCCCAAGGCAGATATCCCTTGTCCACCAGCCAGGCCAGGACCAGGCTAAGCCCTAAGGTCAGGGCCATGCTGGTGCCGGCCCCTGCGGCCAGCGCTACGGGAATCTGTGCCGCCCGACGGGCTGTGGTTTTCGTTTTCATTTGCCTCCCCCCCTTCCCTACCAGTCTATTGCGGGAGGACAAAAAAAGAACCCCGGACAGGTGCTTGCCTGTCCGGGGTGTGTGGTTGTTACACGTCGATATCTACGTTGGCAGCCTTGCGCTGCTCCTGGGCTTCGGTGACGGTGCGGAACTTCATCCGGGTTTCCCGAACCTCTGCCAGAGCCTGGGAGATGGCTTCCTCCGTCTGCCGCAGGGATTCGTCCATATAGTCGTTGCCGGCCTTGCGCAGCTGGTTGATCCGGGTCTGGGTCTGGCCCACCAGCTCCTCGCTGCGCTTCTTGGCCTCGGCATAGATGGCCTCCTTGGTGACCATCTGCTGAACCTTCTCCTGGGCCTCCCGCAGGATGCTGTCGGCTTCCCGGCGGGCCTGGCTGATCAGCTCGTTGCGGGACTCCACGATGGTTCTGGACTGCTTCAGCTCGCTGGGCAGCTGGGCGATGATCTCATCCAGCAGGTCCAGCACCCGATCCCGCTCCAAAATGCACTTATCCGCCGCCAGAGGCATGGATCGAGCATCCTGGACCATGTCGTACAGTGCGCCAATGATGTCTTCGGTGTTGCGATCGCTCATGTCATGTTCCTCCTTGAACTAATTTTTCCTTTGCTCTATTCTTTCCTGAAAATCCGGAATAATTTCCTCAGGCAGAAAATCCGACAGCTCCACCCCGTAGCTTCCCAGCTCCTTCACGGCGCTGGAGCTGAGGTACATGTACTGGCTGTCCGCCGTGAGGAACATGGTATCCAGTTCCGGGTTGATTTTCCGATTGATCAGCGCCATCTGAAATTCGTTCTCGAAATCCGAACCGGCCCGCAGGCCCTTGACGATGACACAACTGCCCCGCCGCTTGGCATAGTCTGCCAGCAGCTCGCTGGAGCCGTCTACTTCTACATTGGGCAGATCCCTGGTAACCCGCTGAATCAAATTCACCCGTTCTTCCAAAGAGAACATGGGATTTTTCACGGCGTTGATCAACGCGCAGACGATCAGTTTGTCAAAAATTTTCGAGGCCCGGCGAATGATGTTCAGATGTCCGCTGGTGATCGGGTCGAAGCTGCCCGGATAAACTGCAATTTTCATACTCTCCCCGCTTTTATGCCTTCCGATAGATGGTCAGCAGCGTTTTTCCGTAGGGATAGTCCCGGGAACGGGTGTAGCCGGGGTACTCCCCGGGACACGCCTTGCCCAAAGGACGCTCCGTTACTATTATACCATTGGATTGCAAAATGTCAATTTCCGTTATGCGTTTTACCGCTGTTTCCAAAAAAACTTCCGCATACGGCGGGTCTAAGAAGATGATGTCGAATTGCTCCCGGCAGCGGTTGAGATAGGCAAGATAATCGCTGCGCACCACCTCCCCTTCCAGCTTGGTCCGGCGGAGATTTTCCCGAATCAGGCGGCAGGAATCCTCCCGCTGGTCCACGAACACCGCCTTGCCGGCACCCCGGCTCAGGGCCTCGATGCCCAGCTGGCCGGTGCCGCCGAACAGATCCAGCACCTTCGCTCCGGGAACGTCAAACTGGATGATGCTGAACATGGCTTCCTTTACCCGGTCGGCTGTGGGCCGGGTCAGCATGCCATCCGGCGTTTTCAGCTGAACGCCTCTGGCTTTTCCTGTGATTACTCGCATAGCATACCTCCTATTGCTCCCGTTTTTCCTGAAAATGTTGGTATACCGCCAGGGCCGCATCCTTGGGCAGGAGCCGCTCCAATTCCGGCAGGGTTGCCTGAGAGATGGCGGTGAGGGACTTGAACTGCCGCAGCAGGTCCTGCTTTCGCTTGGGGCCGATGCCGGCAATGCCGTCCAGCTCGGAGTAGCGCAGCCGTTTGCTGCGCAGCTGCCGGTGGTAGGTGATGGCGAAGCGGTGGGTTTCCTCCTGGATGCTGCCAATGAGGGCGAACACCGCCTGGTTGTTGTCAATGCGGATTTCCCGGCCCTGGGCCGTCACCAGCGCCCGGGTGCGGTGCCGGTCATCCTTGACCATGCCGAACACCGGGAAGGACAGCCCCAGCTCCTGCAAGACATCTTCCGCAACCTTGGCGTGGTTCACGCCGCCGTCGATCAGCAGCAGGTCCGGCCCTTCGGAGAACCCCGGGTCCCCTGCCTTATAATGGGTAAAGCGCCGCAGGAGCACCTGGCGCATGGAGCCGTAGTCGTCCTGGCCCTCCAGCCCCTCTACCTTGAAGCGCTTGTAGTCGCTTTTTTTCGGCCTTCCGTCCTGGAACACCACCATGCTGGCCACAATGTCCGTGCCGGAGATGTTGGAAATGTCGAAAGACTCCATGCGGTGCAGCTCTTCCAGGTTCAGCATTTTTCCCAGCAGCGCCACGGTGGCGTTGGCACGCTCTTCCTTGCCGGTGACCCGCTGGGCTTCCTCGTAGGCGTTCTTGCAGGCCAGCTCCACCAGGCGGACGTTGTCGCCCCGCTGGGGCACGTGGAGCTTGGGGCGGCGGCCGTAGCGCTGTTCCAGCAGCTGGGCAAACAGCTCCCCGTCGTCGATGTCAAAGGGCAGCAGCACCCGCTTGGGAGCCAGGCCCCGGCTGAGGTAGAACTGCTTGAGCAGGCTGGAAACGGCTTCGGTTTTGTCGTCCGGCCGGGGGAACACCTCGTACTCCTTGTCCAGCAGGTTTCCACCGGAAAAATGGAGCACGGCGAAGCATGCCTTGGCCTCGGTTTCGCCGTAGCCCACCACATCGGTATCCGCCAGCGTTCCGGCGGTGACCAGCTGCTTCTGCCCCAGATTCTCCACGGCATTCAGCCGGTCCCGGAGGTTGGCCGCCAGCTCAAATTCCAGATTTTCCGCAGCGGCCAGCATCTGCTGGCGGATTTCCTCGGCCACGGCTTTGTAGTTGCCCTGGAGGAGCTGCTTGGCCTGGAGCATTACCTGGCGGTATTCGGCGCAGGTCTTTTCCGGGCGACACCAGCCGGCGCACTGGTTCATGTGGTAGTTCAGGCAGGGCCGCTCCTTGCCGATGTCCCGGGGGAACTGCTTGTGGCATCCGGGCAGCTTCAGTGTCAGGCGAATGGCCTCTACCATGTCATGGGTGACGGCCCGGCCGCCGTAGGGGCCGTAGTAGTCAGCCCCATCCTCCGCCGGCTTGCTCACCAGGGTGATGGTGGGATAAATCTCCTTCATATTCAGCCGCAGGTAGGGATAGCCCTTGTCGTCCTTTAGCAGAATGTTGTATTTGGGCATATAGCGCTTGATCAGGGAGCATTCCAGCACCAGGGCTTCAAACTCGCTGGCAGCCACGATGACATCGAAGTGGTGAATTTTGCTTACCATCAGCCGGGTTTTCGGGGTATGAGAGGCGGTGTCCTGGAAATATTGGCTGACCCGGTTTTTCAGCTTTTTGGCTTTGCCCACATAAATGACCTTGTCCGTTTTGTCCCGCATGATGTACACGCCGGGGGCATAGGGCAGTGCCAGGGCTTTCTCCTTCAATTCGTCAAAGGTCATGGTTCCTCCTGAAAAAGCGCCGCCTCGATGCGCAGGGCGGCATTGAGGCGGTTAAGTAAGGCAAGTGTTTCAATAAACGTCCCGCTGCAGCAGGGAGTCCAGTGCATTCACGGCAGCCTCAGCGTCAGGACCGGCGGCGCTCAGCGTCACGGTAGTGCCGGTCACAATCCCCAGAGACATGATACCCAGAAGGCTCTTGGCATTCATCTTACGGTTGCCGGATTCCAGCCAGATATTGCTGTCAAACTCGTTGGCTTTCTGCACGAAATAGGTTGCCTGCTTGTTGTGCAGGCCGGATTCGCAGCGGACGACCACATCTTTATTGAACATAATACACACTCCTTTTCATCGCACCCGGACGGGTGCAACGGGTCTGCGTATATCATAGCATTTTTACCGAAAAAGTCAACCCGTTTTCGTCCCTATTTCACAAGAAGTCGGGGCAGAGATTGTAGAAAGTTGTGAAATCCGTTCCAATTTTGGCTTTTCTTGCCAATTATACAGATATTCTGCAAAATGATTCATCCATGCAGGGACTTCCCTGCCCCAGACCGGGGAAACTCAGTCGAATTCCGCAATGGTGACACCGTCTTCACCCTCGCCGTAGACACCCAGGCGGAACTTCTTGACGAACTTGTTCCGCTTCAAAGACTGGTGCACCGCAGCACGCAGGGTGCCGGTGCCCTTGCCGTGGATGATGCGCACCTGGGACAGGTGGGCACGCATGGCTTCGTCCAGGTAGCGTTCCAGCACGCAGATGGCTTCCACCGAGTCCATGCCCCGCAGGTCCACTTCCGTGGGCATGGCGGACATTTTCATCTCCCGGCCGGAGTGCTTGGGACGGCCACCTTTGGCCTGGTAGGGGTTCTCGTGCTCCAGCAGGTAGATTTCATCCTGCTTGGCGGTCAGCTTCAAAATACCGGCCTGGAGCTGGTAAGAGCCGTCCTTGTTGATGGCGATGACGCTGGCCTTGGTTCCCAATTTCAGCAGCTCCACGGTGTCCCCCACCAGAATGCCCCGGCTGGGCTTGGGGCGCTGCTGCTGGGGCTGGGCGGCACGGAGCTTGTCCTCGGCCTCGTTCAGATTCCGGCGCAGCTGGGACTGGCGCTGGTTGATGCCGCTGACATCGCCGCCCTGGGTCAGCTGCTTGCGCAGGGCTTTCAGCTCCTCCGATGCGGTGTTGGCGGCGGCCCGGGCCTCCTCAATGATGTGCTGGGCTTCCCGCCGGGCAGCTTCCATGGCCTTCTCCTTCTCTTTGCGGAGCTGGTCGTGATACTGCTGGCTCTGCTGCTGGATCTGGGCGGTCTCCTGGCGCAGCCGCTCCGCCTCCTGCCGGGCCAGCTCCATCTGCTGGCGCTGCTGTTCCAGCTGGGAGAGCACATCCTCAAAGTCCTTGTCCGACTTGTCCACCAAGTCGTCTGCCTCTTTGAGGATCTCCTCCGAAAGGCCCAGCTTTCGGGAAATGGCAAAGGCGTTGGACTTTCCGGGAATGCCGATAAGCAGCCGGTAGGTAGGCCGCAGGGTCTCCACGTCAAATTCGCAGGAGGCGTTGATGACCCCATTGGTGCGCATGGCGTAGAGCTTTAACTCCGCATAGTGGGTGGTTGCCACCACCCGGCTGCCCATTTTCCGGCAAAATTCGATGATGGCCGTAGCCAGAGCCGCACCCTCCGCCGGGTCTGTGCCGGCGCCCAGCTCGTCAAAAAGCACCAGGGTTCGGTCATCGCACTGGTCCACCACGTCCACAATGGTGCGCATATGGCTGGAGAAGGTGGACAGGCTCTGGGCAATGGACTGCTCGTCGCCAATGTCCGCCAGAATGGCATCAAAGGTGGAGAGCACACTGCCGTCCCCGGCGGGAACGTGAAGGCCGCACTCCGCCATCAGGGTCAGAAGTCCCACGGTTTTTAAGGTTACGGTCTTGCCGCCGGTGTTGGGGCCGGTGATGATCATGCTGTCAAAGTCCATACCCAGCCGCAGGGTGATGGGTACCACTGTCTTGGGGTCAATCAGCGGATGCCGGGCCTTGCGCAGCTCAATGCGGCCCTGGTCGTTCAACAGCGGCGCCCAGGCTTTCATCTGATAGGCCAGCTTAGCCTTGGCAAAAATCACATCCAGCTGCACCAGCAGCCGGTAGTCCAGGTCGATGGCCTCCCGGTAGGCGGCGGCCTCGCTGGACAGCTCCGCCAGGATCCGTTCGATTTCCTTCTTTTCCTTCAATTCCAGCTCCCGCAGGGCATTGTTGGCGTTCACGGCGGACATAGGCTCCACGAAGTAGGTGGAGCCGGTGGCGGATACATCGTGCACAAGACCCGGCACGTCGTTTTTGCACTCGCTTTTCACCGGGACCATATACCGGCCTTGGCGGATAGTGATAATGGGTTCTCTAAGGAATTTGCTGTAAGCCGGGGAGGAAATCACCTTTTGCAGGCTGTCCCGAATTTTCCCGGACTGGATGCGCATATGGCGGCGGATATCCGCCAGGGCCGGGGAGGCATTGTCTGCAATCTCCTCCTCGGACAAAATAGCGCCGAAAATCTTATCTTCCAGGTATTTGTTGGCCGTCAGGCTGTGAAACAGGCTGTCCAGCACGGTTTTTTCCTCATCCTCGGCAATGTAGCCCTGGATGGTCCGGGCGCACCGCAGGATTCCGGCGATCCGCAGCAGCTCCATGGGCTGTAAGCAGCCGCCCCGGTCTGCCCGCTCCAAGGAGGCGGACATGTCCGTTACATCGGCAAACACCGGGTTTCCCTTGCTGGTGCACAGATTCGAGGCAGCTGTGGTTTCGTCCAGCATCCGCTGCACGTCTTCCAAATCCGAAACGGGCCGCAGCTTCCGGCAGGCTTCCTTTCCCCCCTCGCTGCCGGCGCATCGGGCCAGCTGCTCCAGCACCTGGTCCAGCTCCAGTTTTAGCAGGGATTTTTCATATAGTTCCGACATGGTTTTCTCCTAACTATGTAGCAATGTTTCCGGGGCTTAGGGATTTGTAAAAATCCAGCGTGGAAAAGCCCCGTTCCAGCTGGGTGGCAAGATACGCTTCCGTCAGGGCGGAAAGCAGCTGCAAGGTTTGTTCCCCGGCCCGGAAGGAAAACAGCTTCTTCGGGTCGCACAGGCTGATGTAGCGCATGGCATCCAGCACCGCAGGGGTTACCGGCATCCGAATACCGGCAGACTCCGGGTCCCGGCACTTGCCGCATTCCAGATGCCCCTGGGACAGGTCGAACCGGTCCGGGGTCTGGCAGCCGCAGACATGGCAGCCGAACAGATCCGGCGTAAAGCCGGACAGGCAGGCTGCCCGCAGTTCAAAGGCGGCCTTGATCTGCCCCTGGGGCAGGGTGAGCTTGGTTAGCGCATAGAGGCTGTTGAGCAGCAGCGATTGCAGCTCCGGGTTTGGCAGATCCTCCTGGGACAGCACCTCGCATACCTGGGCAAAGTAAGTCCCCAGGGCCAGCTTCTCCAAATCCCGCCGCAGTGGGGTAAACAGTTCCAGGCTTTGGGCCTCGTTGATGGTATACTGGCCCCGGTATTCAAACAGGGTGTACTCCCCGTAGGCCAGCAGCTGACAGGGGGCGGTCAGGGGGCTGTTCTTTCGCCGCAGCCCCCGGGCCTTCACCGTCAGACGGCCCTCCCCCCGGGTCAGCAGGGTCAGCAGGGCATCCCGGTCATTGTAATCCGTTACCCGCAGCACGATGCCCTGGGTTGTCAAATACATGGGGTTCCTCCATTCGCAGCTGCTGGGCATAAAGCAGGTAGGCCTCCGGCGCTCCCGTTTGCAGAAACAGCTGCCAGTATGCGTTTGCGTTCATCCAGCATTCCTCCCAGGGTTAGGATGGCCGATTTCCCTGGATTTACTGCTGGGAATTATTCTCTGTATCCAAAGTTGCGCACAAGGAAATCGCTGTCCCGCCAGTTTTCCTTCACCTTGACCCAGGTGGTCAGGTACACCTTGGTGCCCATAAACCGCTCGCAGTCCTGCCGGGCCAGGGAGGAGATTTTTTTCAGCATAGCCCCCTGTTTTCCGATGATGATGCCCTTGTGGCTGGCCTTTTCGCAGTAAATGGTGGCATCCAGATCGATGATGCCGTTGTCCCGTTCGGTAAAGCGGGTGATCTCCACCGCCGTGCCGTGAGGAATTTCCTTTTCCAGGCACCACAGCAGCTTTTCCCGGATGATTTCCGCCATGACCTGCTTTTCCGGCTGGTCGGTGGTCACGTCCTCCGGGAACAGGAAGGGGCTGTCCACGGCGTACTTTTCGCACTCGTGGAGCAGCTCTTCCACGCCGTCGCCGGTTTTGGCGGAGATGGGGATGATGGCATCGAAGGCCCCGGTGCGGGCGTAGACGTCGATGACTTCCAGCAGCTTGTCCTTTTCCACGGTGTCGATCTTATTGATGGCCAGAATCACCCGGCTGCCCCGCAGCTGTTCCAGCAGGGCCTCCTCCTGAGCGCCTACGGAGGCAATGGGCTCCACCACCAGAATGGTGGCATCCACATCCGCAATGGACTCCCGGACGGCGCTTACCATGTAGTCGCCCAGCTTGGTTCTGGCCCGGTGATAGCCCGGAGTATCCACGAAGACGAATTGCAGGTTGTCCCGGGTGACGATGCCGCAGATGCGGTTGCGGGTGGTCTGGGGCTTGTTGGACACGATGGTGATTTTTTCACCCACCAGGTAGTTGGTCAGGGTGGACTTGCCCACATTGGGCCGTCCGGCAATGGTGATCATAGCAGTTTTGGTATTCATAGCAGTCTCCTGTCTTTGGTATCGGTGGTATGTCAGTCCCGGCTCATGCCGGGGATGGTGCCGGCGATGGCCTCTTCCCGGCGGCGCATTTGCTTTTTCTGCTCGCCCTCATCCAAGTGATCATAGCCCAGCAGATGGAGCATGGAGTGGATGGTGAGATACCCCACCTCCCGGCGGACGGAGTGGCCAAATTCCTGGGCCTGGGCCTGGGCACGCTCCAGGCTGATGCACATATCCCCCAGTGGCACCAGCCCGGAGGCCGGGTCCTGGTACTCCGTCCAGTCCTGGGGCGGATTGCCCGGCTCCAGCTGGAACATGGGAAAGCTCAGCACATCCGTGGGGGCATCGATGTTCCGGCTCTCCCGGTTGATGGTCTGAATGCCTGAATTGTTGGTCACCAGCACATTGATTTCGCAGGGCACCCGAATCCCCTCGGCATCCAGCGTCTGCCGGATGCACCGGCGGATATTGGAGCGGATGGCAAAGCGCTCCAGGCTCAGCTCCTCAAAAACCAGATTGATTCTGTGTCTCATATTACTTCTTCCTCTGATAGCGGCCCTGGAATTGCGGGGCCGGTTTTTTGTAGTCTGCCTTCTGGGCAGCTTTTTCGTAGGCGTTGATAATCTGCTGAACCAGGGCATGGCGTACCACGTCCGCCGAGGTCAGCCGGCAGATGGCAATGTCGTGGACACCGTCCAGCACCCGGATGGCATCCTTCAGGCCGGAAACCTTGTCGTCGGGCAGGTCGATCTGGGTCACGTCGCCGGTGATGACGATTTTGGAGCCAAAGCCCAGCCGGGTCAGGAACATCTTCATCTGCTCCCGGGTGGTGTTCTGGGCTTCGTCCAGGATGATGAAGCTGTCGTCCAGGGTTCTGCCCCGCATATAGGCCAGGGGCGCCACTTCGATAGAGCCACGCTCCTGATACTTCTGGAACGTCTCCGGCCCCAGCATTTCGTACAGGGCATCGTACAGCGGCCGCAGGTACGGGTCTACTTTATTCTGCAGGTCGCCGGGAAGGAAGCCCAGCCGCTCCCCTGCCTCCACCGCCGGACGGGTCAGGATGATGCGGTTTACCGTCCGCTCCCGGAAGGCGGCCACCGCCGCAGCCACCGCCAGGTAGGTCTTGCCGGTACCGGCCGGGCCGACACCGATGGTGACGGTGTTTTTGGCAATGGCCTTCATGTAGTTCTGCTGGCCCACGGTTTTGGCCTTGATGGGCTTACCCTTGGCGGTGATGCAGACCACGTCCTTGGTCATCTGGGCCACCTGGGCATCGTTGCCCTCGTTGACCAGGGTCATCAGATAGCGCACCCGCTGTTCGTCGATGATCTCACCCTTGCTGGCCAGGGCCAGCAGCCCCTCCAGGGTCCGCACGGCCTTATCCGCCTGCTCCTCGTCGCCGGTGACCCGCATGTCTGTGCCCCGGTTCACCACCTGCACCTCCAGCGCCTGCTCAATGCGCTTGACATTTTCATCAAAGGAGCCAAACACCGCAATCAGGTCTTCCACCCGCTCGGCGTTGACAATTCGTTCAACTGTTTTCCCCATGGTTTTCTCCAATCTGTTCCTGCCGCTGCCGGGCGATCATCTCCTGGCAGACATAGCGTGCTTCCAGCCAAAAGCAGCCCCCATCCTGGCGCAGGTGCTCTGCGGCCTGCTGGATCTCGCCGGCCACCATGCGCTTTAAGACGGTGCGCCGGGCAAAGCCTGTCAGCTCCTCCCCGGCCTGCGCTTCGGGAATGGTTTCCGATGTCAGGGCGAAGCTGGTACAGGTCTGGATGCACAGCGCCAAAGGCAGGCGAAAGCCGCCTGGCAGGGTCATATAATGCTCTTCATACATTCTACCACAAGTGTCCTCCCAAATTCCACTATCTTTCCATAAATTTATTCGTTTTTTTCCGATCAGCAGGCTGTAGCTGTGCTGCTGGGCGAGACTTTGGCCACGGAGCGTCCATTTTGCGGGGAGAACAGCCGTCAATTCCTGCTGGGTCTGGGCAAAAACCTCTCCTTTTGCCTGTTCGCCCCGCAGGCAAAGGCCGCAGTCGGTGTAGCCGGAAATCAGCACCTGCCCTGCCTGGACTGTCTGCCCCGGCTGTACCAGGGCCGTTCCGGCGGTGGCGGTGATGCTGCGGATGTAGCCGTCCCGCACGGCGCACAGGCTGCTCACCCCGACGGGATCCTGCGCCGGAGGCAGCCTCGTCCGCTCCCGGACGGAGACGGTGGCCACACAGCCGCTGGTGTTCACCCCAGCCCATTGCAGCTGGGGAATTTTGGAAAGCAGGGCATTTTTCACCTTTTCGCTGCGGACCTGCCGCCGGGATGTGCCGAAGGCCAGGCCGCTTTCCGCTGCCGCTTCCAGAATCTGCCGGGCAGGCACCGCTGCATTGCCCTCCACCTGGACGAACAAAATCCGGCTGGGCAAAAACAGGGTCAGCCCTGTCAGCACCGCCGCCCCCAGCAGCAAAACCGGCCGCCGGAGCAGCCGGGGCAGCATCCAGTAGATGCCCCGCTTTCCCAGGATCTTCAGGCAGTCGCCCCGTTTCCGGGCCAGCTTCCGGGCCTGAGGATAGCAGCGCCTGGGCATCCAGAAGCGCAGGGTCAGCGCCCCTTGGGGCTGCAAATCCTCCATGGGTATCCCTGCGCCTGCGTAGGCGCTGACGGCCAGCTCCGGCTCGGCACTGGTCAGCTCTACCCACAGCTGGCCGGATATGGCCTTACCCATGTCCATCCCTCCGCAGCAGCCGGACACCCTCAATGCTGCCCAAAATCACCAGCTGCTCCCGGGTCATTTTCGCCAGCTCCAAGCAGCTGCCCCACACCCGGACGCAGCCAAAATTCACCTTCACCAGAATGCACTCCCGGCTGTAAGCCCGGACCCCCTGGTGGTTTTCGATCAGCACCCGCTGCTGGCCTGCCAGCTCCACCAGGCACTGCCCAGGCAGCAGCTGGTCATCGGCCTCCTGGGCGATCCGGCGCAAAAACGAATCTGCCTTTCCCACGGCGCTCCCTCCTTTTGGTTCAGCCTATGCACCCAAGGGCGGCCGCCATGCCGGAATGATTTCGGCATGGACCTGTCCTTGGGTGCATAGGTTTTTTCGAGGTGAGGCTTGTGAAACGAACATCCCGTCTGCCGCAGCTGCTGGCAGGGCTTGGTATCTTTATGCTGATTCTGGACGGAAAAACCGTCCTGGCCGGGGCGGCTCAGGGGGTGGTGCTGTGCTTGCAGACGGTGATTCCCGCCCTGTTCCCCTTCTTTGTGCTGTCCATATATCTGACACGGAATGCTGCCGGCCGGTCCGGGCCGCTGCTTCGGTCCCTGGGGCGGTTCCTGGGGATGCCACCGGGGGCTGAGGGGCTTCTGATTCCCGGTTTTCTGGGGGGATACCCGGTGGGTGCCCAGGCCGTGGCGGAAGCCTGGCGCAGCGGGCGGCTGTCCCAGGCCCAGGCCCGGCACCTGATGATGTTTTGCAGC
>X4_Red_Fox__coassemble_94_pt1 | contig 17674 bp, 12 predicted proteins | sample X4_Red_Fox__metabat2_low_PE_004 | metagenome-assembled genome bin X4_Red_Fox
GCTCTCCCTCTGGGAGAGCTGTCACCGAAGGTGACTGAGAGGGGCGGCGTGCCGCTGCTGGTATCATGGTGCTGGACGGAAAGGCCCTCTCCGTCACGGCTAACGCCGTGCCACCTCCCCCAGCGGGGGAGGCAAGGCGGCCAGTGGCCGCTGACAATTCGAGCATGTTACCCTGACGGTAGACCCACGCCGTTGGGGGGCACCCGGTTCGCTACAGAGCGGTGGACGAAAGGCCCTCTCCGTCACGGCTAACGCCGTGCCACCTCCCCCAGCGGGGGAGGCAAGGCGGCCAGTGGCCGCTGACAATTCGAGCCTGTTACCCTGGCGGTAGACCCACACCTCAGGGGGTCACCCGGTTCGCTACAGAGCGGTGGACGGGAAGGCCCTCTCCGCCCAGTGTGCGCACTGGGCACCTCCCCCAGCGGGAGAGGCAAGGCGGCGTGCTGTCGTCTCCTGGATTGGCGGAAATGGGGACACTTGCCGCTCCGTTGGGCATATAATAAAAAAGTCCCTCAAGAAATTGAGGGAAAATTGGTGGAAAAATAAGGGGAATTGTTGCCGTTTTATGAATTTTGTTGTTGTAAAATTTTCGGAAATGTAGTATAATAGCAGACGTTATGCAAACATTAACCTGCGGGAGAACTGACGTATATGTTTAAGAAGAATACGATTTCCAATTTTTTGAAGCCGGAATGCCATGTGCACCTGGTGGGCATCGGCGGCGTTTCCATGCGGCCCCTGGGTCTGGTGCTTAAGGGCATGGGTGTCCATGTCACCGGCTCGGATATGAGCGCTTCCGTCTCCACCCAGGAGCTGGAGCGCCAGGGCATTCCCGTGGCCATCGGCCACCAGGCGAAAAATGTCCAGGGTGCGGACTGCATCATCCGCACGGCGGCGGCCCACAACGATAACCCGGAGATTGCGGCGGCACGAGCAGCGGGCATTCCCGTGTTCGAGCGTGCCCAGGCATGGGGCGAGATCATGAAGAGCTACAAAAATGCCATCTGCATCTCCGGCACCCACGGCAAAACCACCACCACCGCCATGATGACCCACATCCTCATGGAGGCGGACATGGACCCCACCGTGATGATCGGCGGCTGCCTGCCCCTGCTCCATGCCGGACACCGGGTGGGCCACGGCGACACCATCGTGGTGGAAAGCTGCGAATACTGCGACTCCTTCCTGAATTTCTTCCCCACCCTGGCCGTGGTGCTGAATGTGGAAGCCGACCACCTGGACTATTTCAAGGACCTGGAAGACATTCAGAAATCCTTCCATGAATTTGCCTCCCTGGCTACCTTCGGTGTCATTGCCAACGGCGACGACCCCCATACCGTGGCCGCCATGGAGGGCATTGACTATACGTCCTTCGGCTTGCAGCCGGGCAACCACATCCGGGCCGCCAACATGCACCCGGACTGGCAGCATTTCGACGTGATCTGCGAAGGGGAGTTCTACTGCCACCTGGACATGGGGGTTATGGGCAAGCACAACGCCATGAACGCCCTGGCAGCGGCTGCCGCCGCCTGGATGATGGGCATTCCCGGCGAAGCTGTGGCCGAGGGCCTCAAATCCTTCCACGGCGCAGGCCGCCGCATGGAGTTCAAGGGCACCTTCCAGGGGGCGGACGTGTACGACGACTACGCCCACCATCCCGATGAAGTATCGGCCACCATCAGCGCCGTGCGGGCCAGCATGCCCGGCCGCCGTCTGGTGCTGGCCTTCCAGCCCCACACCTACACCCGCACCCAGGCGCTGTTTGCCGACTTCGTCCGGGAGCTGAAAAAGCCGGATGTGCTGGTGCTGGCGGAAATTTACGCCGCCCGGGAGCGCAACACCACCGGCATCTCCTCCATGGACCTGGTGCGGGAAATCCCCGGCGCCGTCTACTGCGAGACCCTGCCGGAGGTCACCGACCGCCTGCGGGAGATCATCCAGCCGGGGGATGTGGTGCTCACCATGGGCGCCGGCGACATCTTCCGGGCCGGGGAGGCCCTGCTGGGCTAATCCTCGTTTTCCAGCACCAGGTGGTCCACGCCGCTGGCCTGAAATTCGGACATATACTGGCTCATCCGGCCTACGATTTCGTCGTAGTTATCCTCGGTGATTTCCGGGTACTCCATATCCCGCCGGGACAGCTCCTCGGCCAGGATCTCGTAGAAGATGTTGTCCTCGTAATAGGCAATGGCTTCGTGGATGCCGCCCTCGGCATAGGCCTTGGAGGGGACGATGGTGCCGTTCCACGGCTCCGACAGGGCGGGGACATAGGAGAAAATTTTGCTCTCCAAATTGTCGTACTCCTGGAAGCGGTCGTCGCCCCGGGTGGAATTTAGGACCCAGTTGCCGATGTACACCAAATCCAGCAGGCGGCGAAGCTCCCGGTTGGTCAGCTCGATCTGCATAGGGCACCTCCTTTTCTTGATTGTGCTCCTATTATACCACCCATAGCCGGGATTTCCAGTGGCAATTTGTGAATTATGTGAAAGAATGAGGCGATTCCATGAGTAAGAAAAATGTCTGCATCCTCTTCGGCGGCATCAGCCCGGAGCACGAAGTCTCCCTGCGCTCCGCCGAGTCGGTGCTGAATGAGATCGATAAGCAGCGCTACAACCTGTTCCCCGTGGGCATTACCAAGGCGGGGCAGTGGCTGCTCTTTGGCGGCACGGACTATTCCATGCTGCCCCAGGGCACCTGGATGGACCATCCCGACAACTGCCCGGCGGCCATCTCCCCGGTGCGGGGCCAGGGCCTGCTGTGCTTTGCGGGTGACGCTGTGCGCACCCAGCCCATCGACGTGGTCTTCCCGGTGCTCCACGGGGAAAACGGCGAGGACGGGGCCATGCAGGGCCTGCTGCAAATGGCGGGCATTCCCTATGTGGGACCTCACGTGGCAGCATCGGCGGTGGCCATGGACAAGACACTGACCAAGCTGGTGGCAGACCACGCCGGCATCCCCCAGGCCGCCTGGGAGTTGGTCCGCTCTGAGGAGCTGGCCGAGCGGATGGAGAGCACCCTGAACCGGCTGGAAAAGCGCTTTGCCTATCCCACGTTCGTCAAGCCTGCGGGCACCGGCTCCTCCGTGGGCGTATCCAAGGCGGCGAACCGGGAGGCTCTGGCTCAGGCGCTGGTGTGTGCTGGGAAGTTCGACCGGAAGATCCTGGTGGAGGAGTTCATCCCCGGCCGGGAAATCGAGGTGGCCGTTATGGGCAACGACAGCCCCGTGGCCTCCATCTGCGGCGAAATCGACTCCGGCGTGGAGTTTTACGACTACGATGCCAAGTATATCACCGACACCTCCACCGCCTATGTCCCGGCCCGGATCGACCAGGCCGTGGCAGAGCAGGTCCGGGAAGCTGCGGTGAAGGTCTACACCGCCATCGGCTGCCAGGGCCTGAGCCGGGTGGACTTCTTCGTGACCTATCAGGACAGCCGTGTTGTTTTCAACGAAATCAACACCATCCCCGGCTTTACCTCCATTTCCATGTACCCCAAGCTGTTCGCCGCCAGCGGCATCCCGTACAGCCGGCTGCTTGACAACCTGCTGGAGCTGGCTATGGAGGCAGGCGTATGATCCGGCCGGTGGTATTGAGCATCCAGGGCCGCCAGCGCTATGCGGACCAGGAGCCGGAGCTGATCGAGCTGGTGACGGAGGGCACCATGGAATTCCGGGACGGCGGCTGGGATGTGACCTATGAGGAAAGCGCCCTCACCGGCTTGGAGGGGGTCACCACCACCTTCCGGGTAACGCCGGGCCGGGTGGAGCTGAACCGCACCGGGGCGCTCCACTCCCAGATGGTGTTTCAGGAGGGCGTGTCCCACGACAGCCTGTACAACATGCCCTTCGGCGCCCTGATGCTGACGGTGAAGGCCACCAGCGTGTTTTTCGACCTGGTGCCCGACGGCGGACAGATCGACCTGAGCTACGAAATCGTGATTGAAAACACGGAGGCCGGGGTCATCGACTACCACCTGGACATCCGGGCCAAGGAATAAAAAAGCGGAGCCATAGCGCTCCGCTTTTTTGCAAAAAATTTTTCCCATATTCTGTGACATTCCCCGACGAAATCTGACTACATAGGTGTAAGCGCTTACAAACGGAAAGGAAGGGAAGCCGATGAACGACCAACAGATTATTGCTTTGTTTTTTGACCGCTCGGAGCAGGCCATTTTGGAGCTGTCCGGCAAATATGGCAGCTGGGTCCGCCGGGTGGCATCGAACATCCTGCACAATGCCCAGGACGTGGAGGAGTGCAGCAACGATACCTACTACCAGGTGTGGAACCAAATCCCGCCGAAGCAGCCCAAGTACTTAGGGGCCTTCACCTGCCGCATTGCCCGGAACATCTGCCTGAATCGCTACTATGCCAACACGGCCCAGAAGCGCAGCAGCTTTTACGAAACCTCTCTGGACGAGCTGGAACAGAACATTCCGGCCCTGAGCACGGTGGAGTCGGAGTATGCCACCAAGGAGCTGGGCCGCTGCATCAACAGCTTCGTGAAAACACTGCCTTATGACGATCGGTTTCTCTTTGTCCGGCGGTACTGGTATGCAGACCCTGTGGCCCAGATTGCCCAGGAGATGGGCATTCAGCCCCACAATGCCACGGTACGCCTTTCCCGCATTCGCAAAAAATTACAAAACTATCTTCAAAAGGAGGGGATGATGCAGTGAATCGCAAGCTGATTTCCCAGGCGCTGAGCCGCCTGGATGGGGCAGTTATCGAAGAATGTATGTCCTATCAGAATCCGGAGCACAGCCTTGTCCCGGAAAGGAAGAACAATATGGGAAAATATGAACGTGCCAAGGGACATTCCCGAAAGCTTTTTGCCGTGATTCTGGCGGCCTGTCTGGTATTTGCGTTGGCCACCACCGCCTACGCCGCCGACTTCTGGGGCATCCGCTCCCTGTTTCGTCAGGAACTGCCCCAGGAGGCAGACCCCTACATTCAGCACCACGAAACCGAGAGCGTCCAGTCCGAGGAAGAGGATTGGAGCGCCAGAATTACGGAATCTCTGGCAGACGGTTCCAAAATTATGCTGACCATCCACTTTTCCGGCGGTGACAAGTACCTGCTGGCCCCGGCAGATATAGATTCGAGCACAGGTTGTGATTATATGGGCGTAGACAATGGTCTGGCGTTGGAAGAATATGCCAAGCAGACCAACCGGGAGCTGCTGTTCGTCCGCGGCAGCCTGATGCCGGAGGAGGCCCTGGGGGTGTTTACCGAGACCATGTCCGCCAAGAGCACCAGCCCGGGAGAACTGGACATTCTGCTGGTTTCCGACCGGATGTCCTCTGACCCGGTGGAGCAGGCGACCTGCCATATCACCGCAAATACGGCAGATGCCGTGAATGTGGAGGATGTTCAGCGGCTGGAGCTGCCCTTCAGCCTGAAGCCCATCACCGACGGCGAAACCTATATCTATGTGCCGGAGAAGCCGGATGCCATTCCCGGCATGACCCTTGGCAATGCCAAGCTGACCAAGTCTGCCACCGGCTGGAGCGTGGAGATGGAGGAAACCATTACGGATGAGGAAGCCTATCGAGAGCTGATGATTACGGAAATCGAGGGGCTGGGCCGTCTGAACGGCGGCGGTGTGATGCTGGACAAAACCCATGTCCAGTTCCAGTCCAGCATGAATCAGGGCGAAGTTGGCGACCCCATGATCATGCGATTCTACGATTGGGACAAGAACCTGATTGGTGAAGTGACCTTCCACCGACAGTAAGCCGAACCCCCGGAAATCTTAGGATTTCCGGGGGTTGTTCTTTGGAGCCAAAGCTACAATCACAGCCGCCCCTGGGGAAACCCCAGGGGCGGCTGCATGTTGCAATTAAGCGGCCTCCTGGCCGTCAGGGACAGTTGTCTCCGGGGAGGACGGGGTTGTAGCCTGGGTCGTCTCCGAGGGTTCCGGGGCGGTCGTGGGTTCGCTGGAAGGTTCCGTAGCCTCGGTGGAAGGTTCGGTAGACGGTTCGGTAGGCTGCGTGGGCGTGGGCTCGGTGGGCGCTTCCGTAGGCGGCTGGGTGGGGGCTTCGGTGGGAGCGGTGGTTTCCTCCGGCTCCACCCGGGCCACGATTTTCTTCACCGTCTGGTACTGGGAGTTGGCTTCAAAATCCCGGGAAATCAGCTCGTTGGTTTTGCGGTTGTACTTGAGCTTGTAGGTTTTCACCGTGTAGCCGGTGGTGCCCTCCTGAATCACGTCGCCGTCCTTGTAGCCGTCGTCGTTGTCATAGGGGAAGTCCTGGTATTCCGTCTCCGGCTCCTGGGTGGCGGTGATTTTGTACTCCATCTTGACGTAGTAGTCCCGTTCCTCCGTGCCCAGAATGCGGATTTTTACATAGCCGTCAGCCACCTGGGCTTCGATTTTAATGGGGAAGTTGGTGCTGTTGCGGAATTTGAAATCCGGGCCGCCCCAGCTGACCGTGGCATCCAGGCCGTAAGGGATGTAGCTGGGCACCAGACCGTGGTTGATGCGGGAGAGCACGTCCAGGTCAGCCAGCAGCACGCTGTAGTACAAAGTGGAGGACACCTGGCAGATGCCGCCGCCCACCTGATCCACCAGCTCCTGCCCGGCATAGGCCGGGGCGTACTTGTAGCCCTTGTCGGTGGTGCGCTTGCCCAGGGTGTCGTTGAAGGACAGGCTTTCGCCGGGCTTCAAAATTTTGCCGTTGAGCGCCTCGCAGGCCAGGCGCAGGTTGGTGTTGCGGTTGGTGTTGGAGGTGTGCTTGGTCTGGTATTCGCCCAGCACATCCCGGTAGAGCACGTCATCTTCCAGCACTTCCGGGGCCACATAGCGCATGGGGATGCGCACCTCCTGGCCAAACTCCGCTTCCTCCACCGCCTTCTGGGCGGCTTCCAGGTCGAAGTCGCAGCCGTAAGAGCCGGGGATGGGCTGGAAGGATTGCATGTTCAGGGTCACGTCCACCGGCTCGATGCACACCGCCTTCTGCACCGCTTCCCAATCCAGGGGATCGGGCTGGGTGTCGTGGGAGACGGTCTGGACCTTCACCTGGAAGCGGTGCAGGCCGTAGCTTTCCAGCACCTGCTGGTAGACGGTGGCGGTGTCAAAGCCCACGCCAGGGGTGCCGATGGTGATGACCAGGGTCTGGGTGGGGTTCTTTTCGTCAAACTTGTCGGTAGCCAGCTCCGGCCGGTCGCCTTCCAGGGTGTAGGAAGTCTGCTTTAAGGTGCTGCCGGCCTGGTCGGCATAGGCTTGCAGGGTGGTTTGCAGGTACTGGGTGTCCATTTTCAGATAGGGCAGCAGGGACAGCACCTGGGGACCGGACAGGGCATCGGAGAGGGCCTGCTCCTGCTCCGCCTGGGAGCCGGTGCGGCCATAGTCAAAGGCAGCCTTGGCAGCGGCCTTGACATCCACGGTGACCTTGGCGCTTTTGGCAAACAGGGGCAGGGTAGTTTCCCCCAAATCCAAAATCATGTCGGTTTTGGCGTAGGTCTGCCCCAGGGTCTTGCGCAGGGCTTCGGCGGCTTCCTTTTTGGTCATGCCACCCACGGAAACGTCCGCCAGGTACACATTGTCCAAAATTCGGTTGTCATAGGGGTCCGAGGAGCTGAGCAGGAACACGGACACCACGCCGATCAGAAGCAGCAGCGCAAAGGCGCTCAGTCCGGCCAGCACCCACTTCCTGTGGGTCTCCACAAAGGCCATGGCCCGGTCGATCCAGTCGGTTTCCTCCGGCTCCGGGTCATCGGGGAAGGGGTCTTGGTTGGTAACGGTGGGGATGTACCCCGGCTCCTCCGGGGGCTGCTGGAAGGGGTCGTAATCCTGCTCCTGCCGGGGCAGGAAGGGGTCATCCTCCAGGGGCGCTTCCGGCTCCTGGCTGGGGAACGCATCCTCCTGGGAGAGCAGATCGATCAGCGCTTCGTCCTCCGGGTTGCGCTGGGGCCGGGGATTGCGGGGCGCCTGGCCGGTGACTTGCCGGAAGGCCTCCTCAATCTGCCGGTCCTCATCCCGGTTGGGACGAGGCTGGGAAAATTTACCTTGTGCCATAGAGTATCCTCCTTTTGAGGTATCGGGAATGGGGGTATTATATCATATTTGCCGGGAATTGCAATGGCGGATGTGGGGAAAGGCATCAATTTCCGGCACTTTTTCCCGCTTCGCCGGACAGGGCGTAGCTGCGGTAGCGGTCCACGAAGACCTTGCTCTGTTTCAGGCTGTCCGCCCCGGCCTTGAGCCGCAGCCGCAGTGTGGGCACCTTGGCAGTGGCGAGGAATGTGAGCCGGTCCTTGTAGTCCGGGTCGGCGCACAGGGCGCCCACGGCCTCAAAGTTCAGATTGCACAGGGTAAACAGCACGTCGCCGGCCTTCTGTCGGATGTCAGTGATGTGTACCTGCTGGGCCTTGGCCCGGAGCAGGGCAATGTCGATGAGGTTCAGCACACCCTTAGGCGGCTCGCCGTAGCGGTCCACAATTTCGTCCAGCAGGTCGTCGGCATCCTCCTGGGTGCGGATGGCGGCCATTCGCCGGTACAGGTCCATCCGCTCCTCCCCACGGCTGACGTAGCCCTTGTCCACGTTGGCGGTGACGTTGAGGTCGGCGGTGCAGTCCGGGTCCTTGGGGGCCTGGCCCTGCTCTTCCAGAACGGCCTCGTCCAGCAGCTTCAGGTACATGTCGTAGCCCACGCTCATCATGTGGCCGGACTGCTCTGCACCCAGCAGGTTGCCGGCGCCCCGGATTTCCAGGTCCCGCATGGCGATTTTGAAGCCGGAGCCGAACTCAGCAAAGTCCCGGATGGCGGACAGCCGCTTTTCGGCAATTTCCGTCAGGTTCTTGTCCGGGCGGTAGGTGAAGTAGGCGTAGGCATGGCGGGTGGAGCGGCCCACCCGGCCACGAAGCTGGTGGAGCTGGCTCAGGCCGAAGCGGTCGGCGTTTTCGATGATCAGGGTGTTGGCGTTGGGAATGTCCAGGCCGGTTTCGATGATGGTGGTGCACACCAGCACCTGAATGTCTCCTTCGGACATGGCCTGCATCACATCGCCCAGGGCATCCTCACCCATCTGTCCGTGGGCGACACCCACCCGCAGGCCGGGAATCCGCCGCTGGAGGGCGCTGGCGCACTGGTCGATGGTCTCCGTGCGGTTGTGCAGGTAGTAGACCTGGCCGCCCCGGTCGATTTCCCGGCGGATGGCATCGTCCAAAATGGCGGTGTTGTGCTCCATGACGAAGGTCTGCACCGGGTAGCGGTCGGCAGGGGGCTGCTCTATGGTGGACATATCCCGGATGCCGGACAGGGCCATGTTCAAGGTCCGGGGAATGGGGGTGGCAGACAGGGTCAGCACGTCGATGCCCTTGGACATCTCCTTCAGCCGCTCCTTATGGCTGACACCGAAGCGCTGCTCCTCGTCAATAATCAGCAGGCCCAGGTCCTTGAACTGCACGCTTTTTTGCAGCAGCTTGTGGGTGCCGATGATCAGATCCACGGACCCGGCGGCCAGATTGCGCAGGGTCTGCTGCTGAATTTTGGGGCTGCGGAACCGGCTGAGCACGTCAATGTTCACCGGGAAGCCCCGGAACCGGGCCACGGCGGTCTGGTAATGCTGCTGGGCCAGCACCGTGGTGGGCACCAGAATGGCCACCTGCTTGCCGTCCATGACGGCTTTCATCACCGCCCGGAGGGCAACTTCGGTTTTGCCGAAGCCCACGTCGCCGCAGAGCAGCCGGTCCATGGGGGTGGGGGACTCCATATCCCGCTTGATGTCGGCAATGCAGCGCAGCTGGTCGTCGGTTTCGGGATAGGGGAAGTTGTCCTCAAATTCTTTCTGCCAGGGGGCATCGGCCGAGAAGGCGTAGCCCGGCTGCCGTTTCCGGGCGGCATAGAGCTGAATCAGCTCCCCGGCCATATCTTTTGCGGCTTTCCGGGCCTTGGCCTTGGTCTTCTGCCAGGCATCGGAGCCGATTTTGTTCAGTTTTACGTGGGTTTCCTCGCCGCCGCCGATGTATTTGCTCACCATGTCCAGCTGGGTGGCGGGGACGAACAGGGTGTCGCTGCCCTGATAGGCGATCTTGATATAGTCCTTTATGGCGTTGTCCACTTTGATCTGCTCCATGGCGACAAAGCGGCCGATGCCGTAGTTTTCGTGAACCACCAGGTCACCGGGGGTCAGGTCGGTGAAGGAGTTGAGCTTCTGCCGGTTGGTGGAGCCGGTCTTTTTGGCGGCTTTTTTCTTCGGCTCACTGCGGGCCAGAAGCTGGCCTTCGCTGAGCACCGCCAGACGGCTGAGAGGGTACTCCATGCCATAGGGCAGGGTGCCGTCGGTCAGCAGGATCTGTCCGGGGTTGGGCAGGGTGGTCAGAGGGATGCACAGGAAGCTGGACAGGTTTTTGCCCCGGAGCATTTCCTGCAGGATTTCCGCCCGCCGGCGGGAACCGCACAGCACCAGCGTGCCGAAATTCTGCCGCTGGTAGTGGGTCAGGTCGGAAGCGGCGGTGTCCAGATTGCCGCCGTAGCCGGGCAGCTGCTTGGCGGTCATGGGGAAGAGCTGCTTGGGAGGATTGTCCTCCGGGTAGGTGCTGCCGCCGAAGGCATCGAAGTAGACCACGGTCTTTCCCCGCAGACCTGCGCAGAAATCCTCCCACTGGGCGGCAAAGTCGCACAGCTCCCCGGCCACGAAGCCGCCTTGCAGCAGGCTGTCCAGCTGCATGCCCAGATCCTCGATCCGGGTGCGGGCGGTGCGCTGGAGGGCGCTGTGGTCCAGCACGGCCACCAGGGCGTCCTGGGGGATGTAGTCGGCGGCGGTGGCCATCTCGGGGTAAATGAGGGCCATGTAGCGGTCCGCAGCGCTGTGAAGACGGCCGTTTTCGTAGCCATCCAAGTCCTTCTCTAAGGTGTCGATCAGAGGCTGACTGGGGTGCTTGCGCCGCTTCTGTCGGGCGATCAGGGTGCGCAGATCTTTGCAAAGTCCGTCGATTCCCTGGGGATGCAGGCTGGGCTGGGTCTCCGACACTGGCAGAATGGTGGCTGCGTCGATGTTCTCGCACCGGCGCTGAGTCTGGGGGTCGAAGTAGCCCATGGTGTCCAGCTCATCGCCAAAGAACTCCGCCCGCACCGGCTGTTCGGCGGCCGGGGAGAAGATGTCCACAATGCCGCCCCGCACGGCGAACTGTCCCCGGCCCTCCACCATGCCGCAGCGGCTGTATCCGGCGGCGGTGAGCCGGCCCAGCAGGCTTTCCAGGGGGTATTCCTGGCCCACTTCCAGATGGAAGGCGGCATCCAGCAGCACCTGCCGGGGCATGGTCCGCAGGCTCAGAGATTCCCATGTGAAAATTTGCAGGGGCGTGCGCCCGATAGCCAGGTTATACAGCTGCTGAAGCCGCTTCTGCTCCCAGGAACGGGAGGCGGCAGCCGTATCGTAGAAGGTCAGCTCCCGGCCGGGGAGGATGGGAGCGGTCAGGCCCAGGAAGTCCTTCAGCTCCTGCTGAAGCCGCCGGGCGGCCAGGTCGTCCTGGCAGATCACCACCAGAGGGCGCTGCAAATCCCGGTACAGCCCCGCCAGCATGTGGCTGCGGTTGATCTGGCCGATGCCGGTGACGGCGGCGCTATTTCCGGCAGCCAGGGCGGCGGCCAGGTCCCGGTATTCGGGAATGGTTTGAAGTAGGTCGATAAGCTGCTGCATAGAATTACCTCTTTGGGCACAGGTGGATTTGGGGGAACGTGGCAATGCGGAAAGGGGGAAATATCCCCCTTTCCGTGGCTGTTTTGACAGAATGAACTTGTTACGGGTGGCTGCCGTTAAAACGGTTGGCCGCCTGGGGCACGCCCTCGTCCACAATGGCCAGGGCGGCCTGGGCCGCATTCTCCAAGGAAACGGCCAGTGCCTTTTCTTCGCTGGCGGAGAAGGTGGACAGCACCCAGTCTGCCAGGTCAAAGTCGGGATTTGGCTTGCTGCCCACGCCGATTTTGACCCGGGGGAAGGCTTGGCTGCCCAGCTCCTGAATGATGGACTTGATGCCATTGTGCCCGCCGGCAGAGCCGTCAGGGCGCAGCCGCAGCCGCCCGGGGGGCAGGGAAATGTCATCAAACAGGACGACGATCCGCTGAGGCGGAATGTGGAAATAGGCGGAAAGCTGAACCACCGACCGGCCGGACAGATTCATATAGGTCTGGGGCTTGAGCAAAAACAGCTTTTTGCCGTTGTAAACGGTCTGGCCGTACAGCCCCTGGAATTTGAGCCTGTCCACCGGGCACGACAGCTTCTGGGCCAGCAGGTCCAGCGCCCGGAAGCCGCAGTTGTGGCGGGTTTTTTCGTACTCCCGGCCTGGATTGCCCAGGCCCACCAGGAGCCAGCTTTCGCCGGAAGTGTTGCTTTTCACGTTTTTAGAACAGGTCGGCAATGGAGGTAGCGCCGTGGATGTGCTCGATGGCACGGGCGAAGACGGGAGCCACGTCCAGGAACTTGCACTTGTTGGAGGGGGTGTTGTTCACCTCGGGGATGGTGTTCAGGAAGACCATCTCCTGGATGGGGCTGGCCTCCAGGCGCTCGTAAGCGGGGCCGGAGAGCACGCCGTGGGTAGCGCAGGCATAGACCTCCTTAGCGCCGTTTTCCACCAGAGCGTGGGCGGCGTTGCACAGGGAGCCGGCGGTATCCACCATATCGTCGTAGAGGATGCAGGTCTTGCCACGGACATCGCCGATGATGTTCATGACCTCGCACACGTTGGCCTTGGGACGGCGCTTGTCCACGATGGCCAGACCCATGTGCACCTTGCTGGCGAAGGCACGGGCACGGCCCACGGAGCCGACGTCCGGGGAGACGACCACAAAGTCGTCGTGGTTATACTCTTCTTCGGGGAACTTCTTCATGAAGTAGTCCACGAAGGTCACATTGCCCAGCAGGTGATCCAGGGGGATGTCGAAGAAGCCCTGAATCTGAGCGGCGTGCAGGTCCATGGTCAGAATACGGTTGGCACCGGCAGCGGTGAGCATGTTGGCTACCAGCTTGGCAGAGATGGGGTCACGGGACTTGGCCTTACGGTCCTGACGGGCGTAGCCGAAGTAGGGGATCACAGCCGTAATACGGCCGGCGGAGGCACGGCGGCAGGCGTCGATCATGACCAGCAGCTCCATGAGATGGTCGTTGACGGGCTTACAGGTGGACTGAATCAGGAAGACATCGGCACCACGGACCGTTTCTTCCAGAGAGACAGAGGCTTCGCCGTCGGCAAAGTGCTTTACATCAGCCTTGCCCATTTCGATGCCCAGCTCCTTGCAGATGGTCTTGGCAAATTCGGGGTTGGAATTGCCACAGAAAACCTGGATGTTTTCACCGTACGCAATCATCGGATGATACCTCGCTTTTATATTCTTTATTTTCCTGGCGCACCAGGCGTATACTGTACAAGCCTATTATAGCATCCTTCCTAAGGGAAAAGCAATAGAAAGAAGAACAAAATAACTGGAAAATTCCGGGGGCTTTTTTGGTATGTTCTGGCAAAAAACCGGAATTTTTTCAGAAATGGGTAAGCGAAATTTTGTTTGCAAAATAGCTTGTGCGATGCTGGGAAATGTGGTATACTATACCATAAAGATTTTTTGCTGCTCCGGCAGAAAAACCATCAGAAGGAGCCTTGTGTATGAATGACAAGATCGTGATTCAGGGTGCCAGAGAAAACAACCTGAAAAATGTGAATTTGACCATCCCCAGAGACAAGCTGGTGGTGTTTACCGGCCTGTCCGGCTCGGGAAAATCCAGCCTGGCCTTCGATACCATCTATGCCGAGGGACAGCGCCGGTATGTGGAAAGCCTCAGCTCCTACGCCCGGCAGTTTCTGGGCCAGATGGACAAGCCGGATGTGGATGCCATTGACGGGCTTTCTCCTGCCATCTCCATCGACCAGAAGACCACGTCGAAAAATCCCCGGTCCACCGTGGGCACGGTGACGGAGATCTATGACTATCTGCGGCTGCTGTGGGCCAGAGTAGGCGTGCCCCACTGCCCCAAGTGCGGCAAGGAGATCCGCCGCCAGACTATCGACCAGATCGTGGACCGGGTGGAGGCCCTGGGCGAGGGCACGAAATTTCTGGTGCTCTCCCCGGTGGTCCGGGGGAAGAAGGGCGAGCACAAGAAGGTGTTTGAGGATGCCCGCAAATCCGGCTTCGCCCGGGTGCGGGTGGACGGCATCTCCTATGAGCTGTCTGAGGAAATCACCTGCGAAAAGAACAAAAAGCACACCATCGAGCTGGTGGTGGACCGCCTGGTGCTGAAAGAGGGGCTGCGCCGCCGGCTCACCGACTCCATTGAGACGGCCTGCACCCACTCCGGAGGCCTGGTGACCATCCAGCTGCCTGGCTCCGGGGAGGAACTGTCCTTCTCCCAGAATTACGCCTGCGAGGACTGCGGCATCAGCATGACGGAGTTGGAGCCGAGAATGTTTTCTTTCAACAACCCCAGCGGTGCCTGCCCCAGCTGCACCGGCCTGGGCTTCCAGCTGATTGCTGACGAGGACCTGGTGATCCCCGACAAGGACAAGTCCATTTTGGAAGGGGCCATCCAGGCCAGCGGCTGGCAGAGCGCCCGGACGGACTCCATTTTCCGCATGTATTTTGAAGCTCTGGCCCAGAAATACCACTTCTCCCTGAGCGTGCCGGTGAAGGAGCTGTCCCGGGATGCAATGGACATCATCCTCTACGGCACCAAGGGGGAAAAGCTGAAAATGACCTACAACCGAGGAAGCGGCATGGGGGTTTTGGAGCAGCCCTTTGAGGGCATTCTGAACAACATCTCCCGCCGCTACCGGGAGACCCAGTCCGATGCCGCCCGGAAGGAGCTGGAGGAGTGCATGACCACCGCACCCTGCCCCCAGTGCCACGGAGAACGCCTGTCGGAAATTGCCCGGGCGGTGACGGTGGGGGGCATCGGCATTATGGACTTCTGCCGCATGAGCATCCGCCAGGAGCTGCAATTCATGCAGGAGCTGAACCTGGAGGGCAGCATGGCCCTGGTGGCGGAGCAGATCGTGAAGGAAATCCGCTCCCGGCTGCAATTTTTGTCGGATGTGGGCCTGGGCTACCTGACCCTGTCCCGGGCCTCCGGCACCCTGTCCGGCGGCGAGAGCCAGCGCATCCGCCTGGCAACACAAATCGGCTCGTCGCTGATGGGGGTGCTGTACATTCTGGACGAGCCGTCCATCGGATTGCACCAGCGGGACAACGACAAGCTGCTGGCGACGCTGAAGCAGCTGCGGGATTTGGGCAACACCCTGATCGTGGTGGAGCACGACGAGGACACCATGCGGGCGGCGGACTACATTGTGGATGTAGGCCCCGGTGCGGGAAGCCACGGCGGCCAGATCGTGGCGGCGGGCACCTTGGAGGACATTCTGGCCTGCCCCCAGTCGGTGACGGGGCAGTACCTGTCCGGGGTCAAGAAAATCCCGGTACCAGCCTCCCGGCGACCGGGAAATGGGAATTTCCTGAAAATCCGGGGGGCTTCGGAGAACAACCTGAAGGATGTGGACGTGGACATTCCCCTGGGGTGCTTCGTCTGCGTCACCGGTGTGTCCGGCTCCGGCAAGTCCAGCCTGGTCAACGAGGTGCTGAATAAGACCCTGCTTGCCAAGCTGAACCACGCCCGCACCCGATCCGGAGCCTGCCGGAGTGTGGAGGGATTGGAGCACCTGGACAAGGTGATCGACATTGACCAAAGTCCCATCGGCCGCACGCCCCGGTCCAACCCAGCGACCTATACCGGCCTGTTCAACGACATTCGGGACCTGTTTGCCTCCACCAACGATGCCAAGATCCGGGGCTACGGCCCGGGCCGGTTCAGCTTCAACGTCAAGGGCGGCCGGTGCGAAGCCTGTTCCGGCGACGGCCTGGTGAAAATTGAGATGCACTTCCTGGCGGATGTGTATGTGCCCTGCGAGGCCTGCCACGGCGCCCGCTACAACCGGGAAACTCTGGAAGTGACCTACAAGGGCAAAAACATCGCCCAGGTGCTGGACATGACTGCTGAGGAAGCGGTGGAGTTCTTCGGAAATCTGCCGAAAATCCGCCGGAAGGCCCAGACTCTGGTGGAGGTGGGCCTGGGCTATGTGAAGCTGGGCCAGTCCAGCACCACCCTCTCCGGCGGCGAGGCCCAGCGGGTGAAGCTGGCTACGGAGCTGGCCAGAAATTCCACAGGCAAAACCATCTATATCCTGGACGAGCCCACCACGGGACTGCATGCGGCGGATGTACACAAGCTGATCGACGTATTGCAGCGGCTGGTGGAAGCGGGGAACACGGTGCTGGTGATCGAGCACAACCTGGACGTGATCAAAACCGCCGACTACCTCATCGACCTGGGGCCGGAGGGCGGCGACGGCGGCGGCCAGATCGTAGCAGCCGGAACGCCGGAGGAAGTGGCCCAGGTGGCGCAGAGCTACACAGGGCAGTACCTGCGGCAGTACTTGAAATAAAAAAGCTTGCTGCAATCACTTGCAGCAAGCTTTCGGGAATGGTCAATTGGTTTGGTAGGCGCTTGCGTCCAGGCAGTCCGACAGCTCCACCAGGGCGTGGTCCCGGTTTCCGGTGTAGTCCGGCAGGAGAATGGGGCTGCACAGGGTGGCCTCCCGGCTTCGGCGAATGGCCAGGGTCATGGTGATGCGCACGCCCTGCCCTTGGGGCTGGTCGATGAGCACCGTGCCGCCGTGGTTGGCGGCGGCGCTGCGCACCAGGAGCATCCCCAGTCCCAGGCCGTGGCGGCTGTCCTCCAGGCCGGGCTGGCGCAGATAGCGGCTGAAAATACCGCCAAGCACGGCAGGGTCCATGTGGCCGCCGCTTTGCAGCCGCAGATAGAGCATCTGCCCATGGCGGGTAAGGCTGACGGTGAGGGCCGTCCCCTTGGGGGAGAACTTCACGGCGTTGGACAGCAGGTTCAGCACAGCCCGTTCCAGCTGCTCCTGGTCGGCCAGGGTCATCACCGGCTGGTTCAGGGTCTGCCAGCGCAGCTCTGTCCCGCTGTCTGCCAGCAGTGTCTGGGCCTTTTCCAGAATCTCCTGAAAGAGGCTGTCTGCATCCAGCAGCTCCTGGTGAGAGCTGTGGGTGTAGCGCTCAGCATCGGACATGTTGCCTAAGATGCGCAGCAGCTGGTGCATACTCCGCCGGAGGGCGGCGGACTGAGGGGTGGGAGCCTGCTCCTGGTCCATCAGCTGCCCGGCCGACAGCATGACCCCGGACATAGGCTCCCGGAGGGTCCGGGCAGCCAGGGCCAAAGACTGTAGGGCGGCATCGGACTCTTGAGTGTCCAGGACGAATACATCCCAACCGTCCACCCGGGAGACACAGGCTTCGGGATTCCGGGGCGGCAGCCGCAGATGCAGGGACAGGCACCCCTGGGAAAACTGGGCGTACTCCGTCTGGCCGGTGAGTAGCAGCTCCCGGACATCCCCGCCGGGGGACAGGGGCAGGGCCTGGGCGGCGGTGTTGCACAGCTGGATTTTGTTGTCTTTCACGCAGAACGCCGGGCGCAGCATCAGCTCCAGCATGCGTGTTATATTTGTCTGTGGTCCCATGGCGGCCCTCCTTACCTAGGTATCTTGCGCAGAAACCCGAAAAACTTTCCCGGCGGGTTTCGACGGTTTCTTTTATTGTACCGGGATTTTGTCCAAATAGCAAGCAGAAAAAATTTGAGGTGATCCAATGGCAAGCGAGCACACCCACAAAGGCCACC
>X4_Red_Fox__coassemble_95_pt1 | contig 17540 bp, 12 predicted proteins | sample X4_Red_Fox__metabat2_low_PE_004 | metagenome-assembled genome bin X4_Red_Fox
GTGGAAAAGTCTCACTTCTTACACATTCGCCTGTGGATAAAATTTCCCCACCGCCGTAACGGAAATCCCGGTTATCCACATAAGTTTCCCCTACTGTTGCCACGACTACCTTAACCTCTAAAAGATATATTGATTTTGTCCGATTACAAAAGAAAGGAATTTGTCTATGCGCTTTACCTGTGAAAAAAGTATGCTGGTCACAGGCCTGAATATTGCCGGACGAACCGTTGCCCAGAAGAGCAGCCTGTCGGTGATTGAAGGCGTTTTGTGCAAGGCCGGATTGGGGCTGAGCCTTACCGGCTACAATATGGAAACCGCCATTACCTATGACATTGAAGCCCAGGTCTCTGACCCAGGCGAGTGCATTCTCCCGGCCAAGCTCTTTGGCGACATCATCCGCCGCCTGCCGGAAGGCCCGGTGACCGTTGTGGTGGATGACAGCTATAAAGTCTCCATCCGTTCCGGCTATGCCTCCTTCACCATTTCCGCCGAATCGGCGGAGGATTACCCGGAATTGCCGGATGTCAACGATGGCCGGGCCATCCACATCCCCCAGTGCCGGCTGAAGGAGCTGATTTCCGGCACCATTTTTGCCGTTTCCGAAAATCAGGGACGGCCCATCCATACCGGTGTCAAGTTTGAAGTTACCGACGATGCCATCACCGCCGTGGCTGTGGACGGATTCCGTCTGGCCCGCCGGACCTATCACCCCCAGGAGGGGACAGGCCGGGAGCTGAGCTTCGTGGTGCCTGCCGCAGGTCTGAAAGAAGTGGAAAAAATTGTCACCGATTCTGAGGACAATGCCGCCTTTACTCTCGGCCCCAAGCACATTCTGTTCCAGATGGGCAAGGCCACCCTGGTCTGCCGGCTGCTGGAGGGCGAATTTTTGGACTGGCGGCGGGTGGTGCCCACCAACTGCCCGGTGAAGCTGGTGGCCAACGTTTCGGACCTGGCTTCCTCCGTAGACCGGGTGGGTCTGATCGTCTCCGAAAAATACAAAAGCCCGGTGCGGTGCATCTTCGCCAATCAGGAAGTGCAGATGCGCACCTCCACCACCATCGGCGCCGCCGAGGACCGGTGTAGCCTGGCCGGAGACGGCAAGGAGCTGGAAATCGGCTTCAACGTGCGCTACCTGGCAGACGCTCTGCGGGCAGTGCCGTCGGAGGAGGTTACTTTGGAACTCACCAACGGCCTGAGCCCCATCGTCCTGACCCCGGTGGACGAAAAGTACGATTACGCCTACATGGTCCTGCCGGTGCGTATTAAGAATGCGTGATTATACAGTGCTCTGTATAAATATAAAATGCATATAAAATGCAAAAATAGAACATGTCCGCCAGACGAAGACTTAAGCAATTGACAATTGCGGATTCGTCTTGTGGCGGTGTATGGAAAATGTGTCTTTGCAGAGTGGACACACCCCTGCCTTGCACCTTGAGAGAGGCAGCACAGCGCTAGCCGTGCCGGAGTAGGCTTTCTATATACCACGATGGAACAAACTGGGTGTCCCGGGGTCATCGCAAGGGTTTAGGCTCGAGCGGCGGCACGCCGCCTTGCCTCCCCCACTGGGGGAGGTGGCTCGCCGTTAGGCGAGACGGAGAGGGTCTTCCCGGAAGGCAGCGCCCCTCTCAGTCGGCTTCGCCGCCAGCTCTCCCAGAGGGAGAGCCAAGTGGGGTGCTGTTCGCTCGTGGGTGCGTTTTGTTTTGGTGCATCCGTTTCGGAAGGTTTCGCCGTTCCTCATCCGACCCGGCTTACGCCGGGCCACCTTCCCCCCGGGGGAAGGGTTTTTGCCCGTCTACCACCCTGTAACGAACCGGGTGTCCCCCAGCGGTGGCGGTCTACCACCAGGGTTTCAGGCTCGAATTGACTGCGGCCACTGGCCGCCTTGCCTCTCCCTTTGGGAGAGGTGGCACGGCACTAGCCGTGACGGAGAGGGTGCTTCCGTCCACCACCCTGTAACGAACCGGGTGACACCCAGAGGTGTGGGTTTACCACCAGGGTATCAGTCTCGTAATTGACAGCGGCGGCACGCCGCCCGGAGGAGAATTTATGATTGTAACTGTGAAGAAGAAGGACACGGCGGTTTCCGTGGCCATTGCTACCGAATATATCAAATTGCAGGATGCTATGAAGTACGCCAACATCGTCATGTCCGGGGGAGAGGCCAAGGTGCTGATCCAGGAGGGGCAGGTGCTGGTCAACGGGGAAGTGTGCACCATGCGGGGCCGGAAGCTGCGCCCCGGGGACAGCTTCTCCTTCCAGCAGCAGACCTACACCATCTGCGCCCAAGTATGAATTTGCAGCAGCTGACGCTGGGGTGCTTCCGCAATTACCAGGCCGCCCAACTGGACTTTGCCCCGGGGGTGAACCTGATCGTAGGGGACAACGCCCAGGGAAAAACCAACCTGCTGGAGGCCATCAGCTACCTGGGCAGCGGCAAAAGCTTCCGTGCCCAGCGCACCAGCGAGATGATCCGCTTCGGCGGGGAATTTGCGGAGCTGGAAGGGCAGATTTTCGCCCAGCAGCGGCAGCAGAGCATCCGCTTTCTGCTGTTCCCCGGCTCCCGGCCCCGGCAGATTTTCCGCAACGGAGTCCGTAAGAAATCCGCTGAGGATTTGGCGGGGCTGCTGCCCACCGTGCTGTTCTGCCCGGAGGACCTGCTGGTGCTGAAAACCGGCGCCGCCCAACGGCGGCGGTTCGCCGACACCGCCCTGTGCGGCCTGCGGCCCAATTATGAAGCTGCTTTGGCCCAGTACCAGCGGATCCTGGACCAGAAAAACCGGATCCTCAAGGACCACTTTGAAAATCCTGCCCTGCTGGAGGTGCTGCCGGAGTTCAATACCCGGCTGTGCCAGGTGGGGGCGCTGCTGATCAGCTACCGGGCCAGATTCTATGAAGCCCTGGGAAAGGCGGCGGCAGAGTTTCACCGGCAGTTTTCCGCCGGGGCGGAGGAATTTTGTCTGGAGTACAAAACGGTGTCCACCGTCCGGGACCCTTTCGAACCGGTGGGGGATTTGACGGAGGATCTGCTGGCGCACCTGCACGGCCACTACCGGGCAGAGCTGGAAAGCGCCCAGTGCCTGACCGGGCCGCATAAGGATGACTTTACCGTGTCTCTGTCCGGGGTGGATCTGAAAACCTACGGCTCCCAGGGGCAGACCCGCACCGCTGCCATCAGCCTGAAGCTGGCTCAGCGGGAGCTGATGGCCCGGGAGTGGGGAGAGCAGCCGGTGCTGCTGCTGGACGACGTGCTCTCGGAGCTGGACCCGGGGCGGCAGGACTTTGTGCTCAACCAGATCTCCTCCGGCCAGGTGTTCATCACCTGCTGCGAGGAGGGCCGCTTCACCAAGCTGGGCAAAACCATCGAAATCCGAAAGGGGCAGCTGGTCAGCCGCTGAGGACGGCAGTGCAGATGGAAGATAGAAGATACCAGATAGAATTTGGTTTTCGCATCTGCATATCTTGTATCTTATATCTTCTATCTTAAGTTTGCCTATTGTATCTCGTAAAACGTTGGAGGATGTTATGTCTGAGGAAAAAGTAACACAAGAATACGGCGGCTCGCAGATCCAGGTTTTGGAGGGTCTGGAGGCGGTTCGGAAGCGGCCGGGTATGTACATCGGCTCTACGTCCAGCTCCGGATTGCACCACCTGGTGTATGAGATCGTGGACAACGCCATTGACGAAGCCCTGGCAGGCTACTGCAAGCATATCACCGTCACCATCAACCCCGGCAACTCCATCACCGTCACCGACGACGGCCGTGGTATCCCCGTGGATATCCAGCCCCAGACCGGCAAGCCGGCGCTGGAAGTGGTGTTCACGGTGCTCCATGCCGGCGGTAAGTTCGGCGGCGGCGGCTATAAGGTCTCCGGCGGTCTGCACGGCGTGGGCGCTTCCGTGGTCAATGCCCTGAGCGAGTGGCTCCGGGTCCGGGTCCACAAAAACGGCCAGGTTTACGAAATGCGCTTCTCCCGGGGCCACATCACCCAGGAGATGAAGGTGGTGGGCAAAACCGACAAAACCGGCACGGAGGTCACCTTCCAGCCGGACCCGGAGATGTTCGACACCCTGACCTATGAATATGAGATCCTCCACGAGCGGATGCGGGAGGAGGCCTTCCTGAATGCGGGCCTCAGCATCACCATCACCGACGACCGGGACGACGAAAAGCAGATCACCGAAACCATGTGCTACGAAGGCGGCATCCGGGAGTTTGTGGTGTGGAGCAACCGCAGCCGGAACAAGACGGCCCTGCACGAGGATGTTATCTACATGCACGGCACCAAAAACGACGCTTCGGCAGAGGTGGCGGTGCAGTATAACGACGGCTACAATGAGTTTATGCTGTCCTTTGCCAACGACGTGCGCACCCCGGAGGGCGGCATGCACGAGACGGGCTTCAAGACGGCCTTGACCCGGGTGCTCAACGCCTACGGCGTGAAAAACGGCATCATCAAGGGCGATGACAAGGTCTCCGGCGACGACTGCCGGGAGGGTATCACCGCCGTCATCTCCGTCAAGCTCACCGATGCCCAGTTCGAGGGCCAGACCAAGGCCAAGCTGGGCAACGCCTACATCCGCACCCTGGTGGACCAGGTGGTGACGGACCAGCTGACCACCTACTTCGAGGAACACCCCCAGACGGCCCGGGCCATTCTGGACAAGGCCCTGATGGCCAACCGGGCCAGAGAGGCCGCCCGGAAGGCCAGAGAGTCCATCCGCCGGAAAACCGGCCTGGAATCCGGCCAGATGCCCGACAAGCTCCAGGACTGCAACGAGCGGGACCCGGAGCTGTGCGAAATCTACATCGTGGAGGGCGACTCCGCAGCAGGCTCCGCCATCCAGGGCCGGGACTCCCGGTTCCAGGCCATCCTGGCCATGTGGGGTAAGATGCTCAACGTGGAGAAAGCCCGGGCGGATAAGATTTACGGAAACGACAAGCTCTATCCTCTGATCGTGGCTCTGGGTGCCGGCATCGGAGAGGAATTTGACATTGAAAAGCTGCGCTACCACAAGGTGGTCATCATGTCCGATGCGGACGTGGACGGCGCCCACATTCGTACGCTGCTGCTGACCTTCTTCTTCCGCTACATGCGGCCGCTGATCGAGCACGGATACGTATATTCCGCCGTGCCGCCGCTGTACAAGCTGAAGCGGGGCAAGACGGAGCGGGTGGCCTACTCCGACGAACAGCGGGATGCCATCTCCGCCGAGCTGCGGGGCGAGAACGGGGCCAAGGTGGACATCAGCAGGTTCAAGGGCCTGGGCGAAATGGACCCCCACGAGCTGTGGGAGACCACCATGGACCCGGAAAAGCGGACCCTGCGCCGCATCACCCTGGAGGATGCCCAGCGGGCGGACGCCATCTTCACCGTGCTCATGGGCGAGCAGGTGGAGCCGAGAAAGGAATGGATCGAGCAAAACGCCAAGTATGCCGTGAATATCGATATCTAGGCGTGGACAATTGGAAAACCGGCCTGCGCCGATGGATAAAAACGCACGCCGCAACCCCTTCCCCCGGGGGGAAGGTGGCAGCCCGAAGGGCTGACGGATGAGGAACGGCGACAGCTCCCCACCAGCACCATCCTCCCATGAAAGAGGAAACGCTATGGAACGAAACAAAGCCCTAAAAGCCAACGCTCAGAATTTGCGAAAAAACATGACAAAGGAAGAGCGGCTTCTTTGGAACGCCTTTCTCAGGAAGTATCCCATTCCATTCAAACGGCAATATATCATCGGAAATTTTATCGTGGATTTTTACTGTCACCAGGCAAAGCTGGCCGTGGAATTGGACGGCTCTCAGCACTGTGAGCCGGAAAATTTGAAAAAGGACAGCTTGCGGACACAGTACCTGCAAGCTCTTGGAATCCAGGTCCTGCGATTTTCCAATCTGGATGTTACAAGACAGTTCCGTTCTGTTTGCCAGGTGATTGATGAAACGGTCACACAGAGGGCAGCAAAGCGGGAATAACAAAGGATTCCGGCTTGCCTGACGGCGAGCTGAGGAAGTCAAAACCAGGTAGGTGCTGCGGCAGACGGCAGCGGGCGCATTCCTCATCCGACCCGGCTGTCGCCGGGCCACCTTCCCCCCGGGGGAAGGGTTTTGGAGGTGCCCCCGCCCTACGAAAGGTACGCCCCTTTCCCAAAACTACTGAGCCGTAACGAACCGGGTGACCCACAATGGTGTGGGGCTATCGCCAGGGTAGCAGGCTCGCATTGCCAGCGGCGGTACGCCGCATCAGATAATTGGAGGTGCTTTATGGCACATAACCGAAGCTACAAACCAGAGGACATCCGGTTTCCGGACCAGCACATCACCCAGAGCAATCTGGTGGATGAGATGGAAAAGTCCTATATCGAATACGCCATGTCCGTAATCGTGGGCCGGGCGCTGCCGGATGTGCGGGACGGCCTGAAGCCGGTGCACCGGCGCATCCTGTACACCATGTACGAAAGCGGCCTGACCTCGGACAAGCCCTTTAAGAAGTCGGCTACCTGCGTGGGCGACGTGCTGGGCCGGTATCATCCCCACGGCGACGGCTCCGTGTACGATGCCATGGTCCGGCTGGCACAGAATTTCTCCATGCGGTATATGCTGGTGGACGGCCACGGCAACTTCGGCTCCGTGGACGGCGATCCCCCGGCTGCTTACCGTTATACCGAGGCCCGCATGAGCAAGATCTCCAACGAGATGCTCCGGGACATCGACAAGGACACCGTGGACTGGGACCCCAACTTCGACGAAAGCCGGAAAGAACCCCGGGTGCTGCCCAGCCGGTTCCCCAACCTGCTGGTGAACGGCTCCTCCGGCATCGCTGTGGGCATGGCCACCAACATTCCGCCCCACAATCTGACGGAGGTCATCAACGCCTGCATCTGCGTGCTGGACGACCCGGAGGCCACGCTGCCGGATTTGATGGAGCATATCACGGGACCGGATTTCCCCACCGGCGGCATCATCATGGGCCGCAGCGGCATTCGGGCGGCCTATGCCACCGGCCGGGGCAAGGTGGTGGTCCGGGCCAAGACGGAGTTTGAAGAATTTGGCAAGGACCGGGTGCGGATCATCGTCACCGAGCTGCCTTACCAGGTGAACAAGCGCCAGCTGATCAAGAACATTGCCGACCAGGTCAAGGACAAGCGCCTGGAGGGCATCTCTGACCTGCGGGACGAAACCGACCGCAACGGCATGCGCATGGTCATCGAGCTGAAAAAGGATGCCAATCCCCAGGTGGTGCTGAACAACCTCTTTAAGCAGACGGCGCTGCAAAGCAGCTTCGGCATCATCATGCTGGCCCTGGTGGACAACCAGAAGCAGCCCAAAATTTTGTCCCTGCGGCAGATCATCGACGAGTATCTGCGCCACCAGGAGGAGATCCTCACCCGCCGGACCCAGTACGAGCTGCGCAAGGCCCGGGAGCGTGCCCACCTGTTGGAGGGCCTGCTCATTGCCCAGGACAACATCGACGAGGTCATCGCCATCATCCGCTCCGCCTATGACGACGCCAAGCAGCGCCTGATGGAACGATTTGGTCTGGACGATGTCCAGGCCCAGGCTATCCTGGATATGCGCCTGAAGGCGCTCCAGGGCCTGGACAGAGAGAAACTGCAAGGGGAGTACGACGAGCTTCAGGAGAAGATCCGCTACTACCTGGACCTGCTGGCGGACGAAGGGAAGCTCAAGGCCCTGCTGCGCCAGGAGCTGACGGAGATCCGGGACAAGTTCGGCGACGACCGCCGGACCCAGATCCAGGAGATCGAGGACGAGCTGGACATCGAGGACCTGATCGAGGAGGAGATGTGTGCCTTCACCCTGTCCAACGAGGGCTACATCAAGCGGATGCCTGTGGACACCTACCGCACCCAGAGCCGGGGCGGCCGGGGCGTCAACGCCCAGAACCTGAAGGAGGAGGACTTTGTCAAGTCCCTGACCATTGCCTCCACCCATGAGCACATGCTCTTCTTCACGGACCAGGGCCGTGTCCACCACCGCAAGGGCTACCAGATCCCCGAGGCCGGCCGCACTGCCCGGGGCACCGCCATTGTAAACGTGCTGCCCCTGGACCCCGGCGAGCAGGTCACCGCTGTGGTGAGCACCCGCCAGTTCCACGAGGACGAGTTCCTGATGATGGTCACCCGGAAGGGCACCGTCAAGCGGATTCCCTTCCTGTCCCTGAAAACCAACCGAAAGAGCGGCATCCGGGCCATCACCCTGGAGGAAGACGACCATCTTATCAACGTCATCCGCACCGACGGCAGCGACAACATTCTGCTGGCCACCGCCCAGGGCATGGCCATCTGCTTCTGCGAGACCGACGTCCGGCCCATGGGCCGCAGCGCCGCCGGTGTCCGGGGCATCCAGCTGAGCGACGGCGACTTTGTGGTGGGCGCCGAAAAGGCGGAGGAGGGCAAGACCCTGCTCACCGTCACCGTCAACGGCTACGGCAAGCGCACCGAGCTGAGCGAGTATCTGCGCACCGGCCCCGACGGGGAGAAGGTGCCCCAGAGCCGTGGCGGCAAGGGTCTGAAAAACTACAACATCACCTCCAAAACCGGCAATGTGGCCGGCTGCCGTGTGGTGGGTGAGCAGGACGACGTGATGCTCATAGAAAACGGCGGCGTCATCATCCGCATTCCCGCCGCCTCCATCAACGTCTACAAGCGGGACGTGCAGGGCGTGATCGTCATGCGCATCGAGGAGGGCAACCAGGTGGTGTCTCTGGAACGGGTGGAATCCCTGGACGAGGAAGAAGCCACTGAGGAGCAGGCATGAAAACTGTGACTTTATACACCGACGGAGCCTGCTCCGGCAACCCCGGCCCCGGCGGCTGGGGGGCCATCCTGGAGTTTAACGGGGTGGAGAAGGAGCTGTCCGGCGGCGAGGACAGCACCACCAACAACCGCATGGAGCTGACCGGTGTCATCCGGGGGCTGGAAGCGCTGAAAGAGCCCTGCATCGTGGAGCTGTACTCCGACAGCAAGTATGTCATCGATGCCCTGGAAAAGGGCTGGGCCTGGGGCTGGAAGAAACGGGGCTGGGTCAAATCCGACAAAAAGCCCGCCCTGAATGCGGACCTGTGGGAGCAGCTGCTGGCACTGACCCAGCGCCACGAAGTCCACTGCCACTGGGTCAAGGGCCACGCCCAGAATCCAAAAAACAACCGCTGCGACGAGCTGGCGGTAGCCCAGTGGAAGCAGCGGAAATAAGCCGGAAACGGCACAATTGGGAGGATTTTCCTATGGACTACATCATCGAAAACGAGTACCTGAAAGTCACCGTCACCACCAGCGGCGCACAGGTGAAAAGCGTGCTGCGCAAGTGCGACGGTGTCGAGCACATGTGGCAGGCGGACCCCGGTGTGTGGGGCTACCATGCGCCCATTCTGTTCCCCCACTGCGGCAAGGTGGTGGACGGGGTGATCGAAGCCAAGGGCGGCACCTATCCCTCCGGCCAGCACGGCTTTGCCCGGCTGATGGAGCATGATTTTGTGGAGCAGACCCAGGACACCATTGTACTGGAGCTGACCAGCAGCCCGGAGACACTGGAAAAATTTCCCTATGAATTTTCCCTGGTTACCACCATCACCCTGGAGAAGGACACGGTGCACCACACCCTGACGGTGGAAAATCTGGATGAGGAGAGGCTGCCCTTCGGCATCGGCTACCACCCCGGCTTCGCCGTGCCCTTTGACGACAAGCACAAGGCCACGGACTACGAGCTGCGGTTTTCCCAGACGGAGTCCCCCATCTGCATCAACAATCTGCCCCACGGGCTGATGCACGGCAATATTTACTATCTGGGCAGCAACATCCAGGCCATTCCCCTGGACGAGCGGCTGTTCGCCAACGATAGCCACTGCATGGTGGGGCTGCAATCGGAGAAGCTGGGCCTTTACGAGCGGGGCACCGGCCGGGGCGTGGAGGTGGACATCTCCCAGTTCCCCTATGTGCTGATTTGGTCCAAGCCGGGCATGCCCCAATTTGTGTGCATCGAGCCGTGGTACAGCCTGCCAAGCCCGGAAAACGGCAGCCGCAGCTGGGAAGAAAAGCCCGCCGCCGCCATCCTGGAACCAGGCGAAGCCTGGAGCTGCACCATGAGCACCTCCTTCGTCCGCTAACAACGGCGGCCAGTGGCCGCTGACAATGCGAGCCTGATACCCTGGTGGTAGACCACCACCTCAGGGGGGCACCCGGTTCGTTACGGCTCAGAAAACGGACGAGTATGGTAACCGTGCGTAGGGCGCTGGCTGCCCCCGCCGCCCACGTTGGTTTCCTACCGCACCTACCAAGTTCCACCGCACCCCACTTGGCTCTCCCTCTGGGAGAGCTGTCACCGAAGGTGACTGAGAGGGGTGGCGTGCCGCCGCAGTCAATGGCGAGTCTGATACCCTGGTGGTAAACCACCACCTCAGGGTGTCACCCGGTTCGTTACAGGGTGGAGGATTGGGAAGGCCCTCTCCGCCCAGTGTGCGCACTGGGCACCTCTCCCAAAGGGAGAGGCAAGGCGGCGTGGCGCAAGCTGATTTCAAAATTGACAATTGTCAATTATCCTTATTTTATCAATAAAAAATTTCGGGAGGACTGCCTAATTTTGGCAATCCTCCCGATTTTTATTGGTATGGTTCCATCAGCTTGGCAAAGAGGGGCAGGCTGCGCTGGATTTTGTCCAGGCTGACGCAGTAGCACACCCGGAAATAGCCGGGGCAGCCGAAGCCGTCGCCGGGGACCAGCAGCAGGTCCAGTGCCTTGGCCTGCTGGGAAAAAGCGTTGGCATCGCCGCCGGGGGCCTTGACGAACAGGTAAAAGGCCCCGTCAGGTTTGGGCATTTCATAGCCCAGGGCCAGCAGCCCCTGGTACAGCGCTTGGCGGTTCTGGTTGTACTGAGCCAGATCCGGCCCCAGGTGGGCGCACCGGGCAATCACCTGCTGCCACAGGCTGGGGGCGCACACGTGGCCAATGGACCGGGCGGCCCCGGCAATGGCAGCATAGAGCCGCCGGCTGTCTGCCGCCTGGCGGGGCACATAGACATAGCCAATCCGCTCCCCAGGCAGGGACAGGGACTTGGAATAGGAGTAGCACACGATGGTATTATCGTAAAGATGGGGCACGAAGGGAACATCCACCCCGTAAGCCAGCTCCCGGTACGGCTCGTCGGAAATGAGGTAAATGGGGTGGCCGAAGGCCCGGGACTTTTCTTCCAGCAGGGATGCCAGACGGGTGAGGGTCTGCCGGGTGTAGACCACGCCGGTGGGGTTGTTGGGGGAGTTGATCAGCACCGCCTGGGTGTGGGGGCTGAGCATGGCTTCCAGCTGGGAAAAGGCGATTTGAAAATCAGGGATATCCGCAGGCACGGCGGCAAAGCGAAGCCCTGCCTCCTGGACAAAGGGCCGGTACTCCGGAAAATAGGGGGCGATGGCCAGAATCTCCCCCTCCGGCACCGCCAAGGCCCGGAACACGCTCACCAATTCCGGGGCAGCGCCGCAGCCCAGGAAAAATTCCTCCGGCCGGGTGTCGGCGTGATAGCGCCGGTTCAAATCCTGGGAGATAGCCAGCCGGGCGGCCTCGTCACCCACCGCCGGGGTGTAGCCGTGAAGCTGCAAGCTGTCCGTATCCGCCAGGATATCCCGAATGGCCTGGTTTACCCCAGCCGGGGCGGGAATGGAGGGATTTCCCAGGGAGAAGTCAAATACGTTCTCCTGGCCCACTATGGCCGCACGCTGGCGGCCGTATTCAAACAGCTCCCGGATCACCGACCGGTTGGCCCCCAGGGCATAGGCTTGTTCGTTGATCATAGATTCGCCTCCTAATTCTTCCGATGGAACATTCTGGAAAGTCTGCGGTACACCAAATCCCCGATGTCAAAGGCCCGGAGCATGATCAGATACACGGTGGGGGTCATCAGCAGCAGGGTCACCATCACCAGCTTGGTCTGGATATTCCCGGTGCCCAGGGCAAACAGGTCGCCCAGCATGGTAAACACCACCAGCAGCGCCACCACCATGCCGGTCCAAATCACCCGGCGGAACCGGTCAAAGGGCTTGCACACCTGGAACAGCACCATCATGCCCACCACCGCCAGGATGCCGGCGCACACCGTGGCGATCGGCTCAGCCGGCAGGGCAAACACCGCCATAAAAGCCTGGCACAGCAGTACCGCAAACACATTGGTCAGACCGCCGGGGAAGGCCCTGCGGAGCACGCCCCGGAGGAAATGGCCGTGGACACGCTCGTAATTCGGCTCCATAGCCAGGAAGAAGGAGGGGATGCCGATGGTCAGGGCGGAAATCACCGTCAGGTGCATCGGCTGCAAGGGGTAGGGCCAGTCGGTGAACAGGGTGATGATGGAAAGAAACAGGGAAAAAATGTTTTTCACCAGGAACAAGGTGGCCGCTCTTTGGATATTGTTGATCACCCGGCGGCCCTCGGCCACGATGCTGGGCATGGCGGCAAAGTCGGAGTTCAGCAGCACCAGGCTTGCCATCTGGCTGGCGGCCTGGGCGCCGGAGGCCATGCCGATGGAGCAGTCCGCCTGCTTCATGGCCAGCAAATCGTTGACACCGTCGCCGGTCATGGCTACGGTGTGGCCCTGGGCCTGGAGGGCGGCCACCAGCCGCCGCTTCTGGTCCGGCGTGACCCGGCCGAAGACCACATTTTCCTGGACGGCCTGGGCATAGTCGCTGTCCAGCTCCAGGGTGTTGGTGTCCAGATAGCGCTCTGCGCCGGGGATGCCGGCCTTCTGGGCAATCTGGCTGACGGTGCGGGGATCGTCGCCGGAGATGACCTTGATGGACACTCCCTGACGGGTGAAATAGGCGAAGGTATCCCGGGCATTTTCCCGGATCTTGCCGCACAGCACCACCAGGGCCAGGGGCTGCACCGCCTGGCTGTCCAGCTGTCCCGGTACGATCTCGCCGTCATACCGGGCGGCCAGCAGCACCCGGCTGCCCCGGTCCGTCCACTGGTGGATGGTGTCCGCCAGCTCCTGGAAGCGGCTGCCCAGCACAAATTCCGGTGCGCCCACCAGGAAAGCGCCTTGGTCCCGGTAGACGGCGGCGCTCCACTTGGTCTCCGGGGAGAAAGGGATGCGTTTGATTTCCTCCCAGTCGCTGGGGCTGTGGAACAGCTCCTGAATGGCCTGGGCGGTGGCGTTGTCCGGCTCCTGGGAGCCATACATGGCGCTGAGCACCGCTTCCAGGTACTCCGGCTTCGTGCCGTTCAGGCTCACCAGCTCCTCTACTTCCATGGTCGGCTCGGTGATGGTGCCGGTTTTGTCCACGCACAGCACGTCCACCCGGGCCAGGGACTCGATGCAGTTCATATCCTGCACCAGCACCTTCTCCCGGCTGAGCTTCAGGGCGGAGGCGGCCATGGCTACGGAGGTCAGCAGGTACAGCCCCTCAGGAATCATGCCCACCAGGGCGGCCACCGTGCCCTCCACGCTGGTTTGCAGCCCCAGCTTCAGCACGAAAAATTCCTGGTAGAGCAGGATCAGCCCCACGGGCACCAGGGCGATGCCCACCACGAAAATCAGCTTGTCCAAAGAGCGCATCATTTCGGATTTGCCCGCCTTGGGATTTTTCCGGGCCTCCTGGGATAGCCGGGCGGCGAAGGAATCCTCGCCAACGGCGGTCAGCTGCACCCGGCCCCGGCCTGCCAGCACCACGCTGCCGGAGCGAATCGGCTCACCTACGGTGCGGGTGACGGCATCGGCTTCGCCGGTGACCAGGGATTCATCCAGCCACAGCTCCCCCTGGCGCAGAATGCCGTCGGCGGGGATGGTATCGCCCTGGCCGAATTCGGCAATGTCGTCCCGGACGATTTCCTCCGCCGGGGCCTGCTGCCGCTGGCCGCTGCGGATCACATTCACCGGCCGGGCAGCCACCAGGGTCAGCCTGTCCACCGCCCGCTTGGCCCGGATCTCCTGGACCACGCCGATGGCGGTGTTGATGAGGGCCACAACGAGAAAGCCCATGTTCATCACCGAGGACCCTGCCAGCAGCAGCAGCGCTCCCAGCACCACGAAAATCAAATTGAAGAAGGTAAAGCAGTGGGTCAGAATAATTTCCCGTTCCGTTTTCCCGGAGTGCCGGGGCGTGCCGCTGACCCATCCGGCCTGGATGCGCTGCCGGACCTGCTCCTCCGTCAGGCCCAGCTCCGGGTCGGGGTTGACAACGGGAATGGATTCTCTTTGTTCCATGGAAAGCTCCTTTGTCTAAATACTGTTTTCAAAGTGCCAGGCAGGCACAGGCAGCTGCCGCTGCCACAGCACCAGCAGACTGCCCTGGCGGACGGAGATTTCAGCAGGGCTGCCGGTGAAGTGGTTGCTGGTTCCAAGGGGGAAGCCGCTGGTGAGCACGGCATCCTCCAGGGGATAGAACAGGCCCCGCTCCGTCACGCCCTGGGCATCCGGGCCGATGCAGAATACGGAGATGGTGCCCCGGCATCCGGCAGAGAAGGTAAGGCTTCCGTTTTGGATCACGGTGGCCAAAGTGTCCTGCCCCACGAGACACCCCCAGCAGCCCCGGTCTGCCAGAAATTTCAGCACCTGGAAGTTGGCAACGGTATGGTCCAAGCGGGGGCCGTCCAAACTGCCGTAGAGCCAGAAGCGGCGGCAGCCCTCCTCCAGCCCCCGGCGCACCGCCAGCATGGTGTCGGTGTCGTCCTTCTCCACCGGGAAGACGTTGGCCCCCTGGGGCACATAGCCCAAAGAGTCAAAGTCCCCCAGCACCGCATGAGGGGTCAGCCCCAGGCTTTGGGTATGCACCAGGCCGCCGTCAGCGGCAATCACATAATCCCGGGAGCCAATGGGCTGAAGCAGCCCGGAAAAGCCCCCGGCACAGAAAATCACACAAGCGCCCATGATAAGCGTCTCCTTTTTTACACAGGCTGTAGGAAAACCTATGGAGTAAAGATATCATACCACATTTCCAGGAAAAGGAGAAGTAGCCCAGTGTAAACACTTCATAAACTTTCGGCGGCGTGCCGCCGCTGTCAATGGCGAGACTGTTACCCTGGCGGTAGACCACCACCGCTGGGTGTCACCCGGTTCGTTACGGCCCAGTAGTTTGGGACAAAAGGGGCGGCGTGCCGCCGCTGTCAATGGCGAGACTGTTACCCTGGCGGTAAACCCACACCTTAGGGGGTCACCCGATTCGCTACAGGGTGGTGGACGGACAAAAAAACCTTCCCCCGGGGGGAAGGTGACCCGGCGAAAGCCGGGTCGGATGAGGAACGGCGAAACGTTCCGAAACGGATGCACTCAAACAAAACGCACCCACGAACGAAAACCACCCAACTTGGCTCTCCCTCTGGGAGAGCTGGCGAAAATCTTTGATTTTCGTCTGAGAGGGCAGCAACGTTATGTATTGTGGACAGGGAAAAAGGCCCTCTCCGTCACGGCTAGCGCCGTGCCACCTCTCCCTCTGGGAGAGGCAAGGGCGGCGTGCGTTTTTAATCATCGGCTAAACTGCCTTGCACCAATGGATTACCGCAGCTTGCTGGAAGCTGCATAAAAAACCAGGACCTCATATCTGAGATCCTGGAGAAAACTTTTTGTTTTTTCTTCTGTCTACTTGACAGGGAGCGGTTCAGTTCCACAGCAGCCAAAAATTTACTTATTTCTTTGTCAAAGCGGACTGGCTGATGAGTTTCAGCATCACCGGGGCCAGCAGGAATACGGCAATCAGGTTGGGCACGGACATGAAGCCGTTGAAGGTGTCGGAAATGCTCCACACCATTCCCAGATCCATGGTAGCGCCTGCAATGGCCACCAGGGCGTAGGCCACATAGAATACCCGCAGGATCTTGTGGCCGAACAGGAACTCGGCGCACCGGGCACCGTACAGGCCCCAGCCGATGATGGTGGAGAAGGCGAAGCAGCACATGGCCACCGCCGTGAAGATGGAGACCCAGCCGCCATAGACCTTGGTGAAGCCGGAGATGGTCAGCTCCGCACCGGCGGCCTGGCCGTAGGGGATGGGCACGCCGCTGAGGAAAATCACCAGGGCGGTCATGGTGCAGATGACGATGGTGTCCATAAACACCTCGAAAATGCCGAACAAGCCCTGCTTGATGGGGTCCTTGGTGTCGGCGCAGGCGTGGGCGATGGAGCCGGTGCCAAGGCCGGCCTCGTTGGAGAAAATACCCCGGGAGACACCGTTGCGCATGCTCAGGAACATGCTGCCCACCACACCGCCGGTGACGGCAGCAGGCTGGAATGCACCCTGGAAAATGCTGGCAAACACCGCCGGTATCTTGGTGATGTTCATGCCGATCAGACCCAGGGCCAGCAGAATGTACAGCAGGGCCATCATGGGCACCAGCTTCTCGCTGACCCGGCCAATGCGCTTGATGCCCCCCAGCAAAATGGCGGCCACCACAAGGCAGATGACAACGCCGATGACCAGGTTCACGGTTTTCAGATGCTCCCCGGAGAGCAGGCTGAAATTCACCAGGGCCGCATCAATGGCGGCGGTGATGGTGTTGACCTGGGTGGCGTTGCCGGTGCCGAACACGGCGCACAGGCCGAAGGCGGCGTAGAGATACGCCAGGGGCATCCACTTTTTCCCAAGACCGTTTTTGATGTAGTACATGGGGCCGCCCACATAATCTCCGGCGGCGTTGCGCTCCCGGAAGTGGACTGCCAGGGTCACCTCGGTGAACTTGGTGCACATGCCCAGCAGGGCCGAAACCCACATCCAGAACACGGCACCGGGGCCGCCGATGGCGATGGCGCCGGCCACACCGGCGATGTTGCCGGTGCCCACGGTGGCAGCCAGGGCGGTACACACCGCCTGGAACGGGGTGATGGAGCCGTCAGCCGCCTCCCGCTTTTTGAAAATCCGTCCGATGGTGGAGCGCATGGCCTGACCGAAGCGGCGGATTTGAACGAATCCCGTGCGGAAGCTCAGGTAGGTGCCCACACCCAGGATGCAAACCATGGCGGGCACGCCCCAGATAAATCCGTTGAGAACTCCGTTGACTGAATTGATGAAATCAAGCATTCTATCCCTCCTCGGAAATAAGGTACACCAATTTTTAACAATTGTCAACTTTTTCATAGGAAAAAACCCGGACTTTTTCAATAGATTCCGGCACAAATGCCAAAAATTTTCGGATGGCAGGGAAGATGCAGGGCAATCTTGGGCAGATTGCCGTTTTTTTCCCGGGCGGTGATTTTTCCCTTTACAATTGGGCAAACTTATGGTATCATCAAAAAGCTGGCGCAGTCCAGCCGCCCGCTGCTCAGTTGAGGGAGAAGGCCGTCAGGCATTCCACTGTGCCCCCTACTTAGCTTCTGGGTAAACATATTGAAAGGTGGATTTTATCATGATTCAGAAGGAAAAGAAGACCCAGGTCATCCTGGACAACGCAACCCACGAGGGCGACACCGGTTCTCCCGAGGTCCAGGTGGCTATCCTGACCGCTCGCATCAACGAGCTGACCGAGCACCTGCGTGTGCACAAGCACGACAACCACTCCCGCCGTGGTCTGCTGATGATGGTTGGTAAGCGCCGCAACCTGCTGGACTATCTGGC
>X4_Red_Fox__coassemble_100_pt1 | contig 17160 bp, 11 predicted proteins | sample X4_Red_Fox__metabat2_low_PE_004 | metagenome-assembled genome bin X4_Red_Fox
CGGCTTCGGAAAGTGCCAAGCCAATCCAGATGGTTCGGGGTTCTTCACAGCGGAGGTTCCGAACCCGGATGCTGTGACAGAATTTGACGCCTACCCCAAATGGGAGGTGGAGGAAGAGCGTTCCTGGGGACGAACGTACTATTGTCTGAAGACCGAGAAAGATGGTACTCCGTATTACCTGCAAATTGAAGCGAAGAATGAAAATGGCCTGCATCTTGTGGAACGGAAAGAGGATGCCACACGGTTGAGCATCCAGCAATATGAAGCAGGGAAGGTGCGGTTTTACCTGCAAGGTACTTGGTCATCACAAAATACTACCACAAGCATCAACAAGCTGGGCGGCAGCCCCAATGATGGCCGCCCGTATGGAACGTATCAAAGCGGCAAGGTGGATCGAAATGAATATTTCTACCTTGTCACGGATGTCATCGACGGCACGGTACCGTCCTTTACGGGCCTCACACCCAGAGGTACAGTGATCCATGCGTTTGACTATTGGCTGAAGGAACAAGGGGCCGCTGACAACCAGGATCCAGAGAGTGTTTTGAGCGCCGGAATTAACAATGGCCATAGTCTGAAGTTCCGGGCAGGCCCGGGGCCGTTTTCGGAAGATTCCATCAACGGCTATAAAAGGAATGAAATGAAGCAGGGGATTGTGCAGAACAAGCTGGTCAATGGCTATCCTGTGCTGACACAGGGAAGGGATGTCGGCGTTGATCAGCTGCAAGTGGGGCCAAATGAATCCCTGCAGTATCTGTTCGACCCCAATCTAGAAGCGGTTGGAAAGGCCAGCTACCCCAATACCTATGGCCTGCTTCAGGATCAGGGCGGCTATTATGTCTATGACTGCCGGGAGAATTTCGCCCAGCTGGACCGGGACACACGGCAGTTTACCCTCTATGCAGAACCTGGGGTAAATCCAACAGGTGCGGGTGCGGATGCGGCAGGACGGGGACAGTTCTTCCCGTTTAATGACATGAATGCTGTGAAGGATTTTGGCTCTAAGGACCCGCAAATCAACCACTATTTTGGCCTGACCCTTACTTCCCGGTTCGTGCAGGACTATGACGGCTACACAAATTCCAAGCAAGAAGCTCACATGGTTTTTGAATTCTCCGGCGATGACGACGTGTGGATTTTCATTGACGATGTGCTGGTGGCAGACTTGGGCGGCATCCGGCAGGCATTTCAGGTACAAATAGACTTTGTCACAGGTGCTGTCGAAATTAGTGACTTGGCGGGGAAGCCTAGGGTAAAGACAACCTTGCGAAAGCAGTTTGTAGAAGCAGGAGCAGAGGAGACGGTGCAGTGGAGAGGCAATAGCGATACCTTTGCCAACAGAACCTACCACACTCTGAAATTCTTCTACTTGGAGCGGGGCAATACGGATTCCAATCTGAAGCTGAAATACAACCTGTCCACCTATCCTGCCACGGCCATCACCAAGATTAACCAGCAGGGACAGCCTGTGGCCGGGGCAAAGTTTAAGCTGTATGACACCAAAAACGATGGATGGACCTACACGGAAAACGATGTGGTGTTTTCCGGCGTCACCAACCTCAATGGTGAGCTGGTGTTCACCAATGCTGACGGAAGCGCCATGAGCCCCAACGAGGTTTTGGCCTTGTTTGGGCGGGATAAACAGGCGGTGTTGGTGGAGACTGATGTGCCCCAGGGCTTCCGAAAGGTGGACGAGGATATCCGTCTTCGGTATGTACAGACACAGAGCAACAGCAATGTCCATGTGCTCACCTGTGTCAACACGGCGGCATCCGGCGCATACACCACACCCAACGTCCTGGTTCACGCCCCGAATAGTTTGTCCCCGGTCAATCCTGAAAAAGGCACGGTGGATCTTACACCGAACAAGGGTAAGCTGTTCGCCGTGGTGCTGAAGTATGTAGGTAAGGATGAATTGGTTCAAACACAAAATAACTGGCGGCCGATTATCGGTGACTACGCCAGCGGCTTCTCCTTGGTAAGCCCCGACGGGACATTGGAGGGAGATGCGTTCATCGAGGCTGCCATCAAAGCTGCCATGTCCTATGGGGAGAAGCATGTGTTCGCCCTGTCCCCCAGCGGCTCCATGCAGCTGCAGCTGGATAACCTCCCCGGTGACATAACCAGCTACTACCATATGGTTACGGAGGACAATAGAAGGGCTGACTATACGGTGGGCTATTACTACACCACGGCAGATTCCCTGGCCAATGCTACTGCCCAAAACACTTGGCGAATCGATGCAGAACACGAACGGAACAGCTTTGGCCTGTCCTTTGGTACGGATATTTCCGTGCCCAACCTGATCAACCGTATTGCGGTGCAGAAATTAGACGAAGCCGGCAAACCCTTGCCGGGTGCGGCCTTTGGCCTGTACCGGGTTTATGAGCAGGCACAGGGCGACCCGGAAAATCCGGGGGAACCAGCGAAGATACTGTACTATTCAGGAATCCTGGGCGGCGAGTCGGGCGGAATTGTTCTGGCAGATGCCACCGATGTGAAAATTGGGGAAGATGGAACAATTACCGGCATGTGGCAGGGGCAGCAGTTTATCATCACGCCGGACGAGGATGCCTACGGAACCCCGCTGATTTGCACCACCAAGGAGACGGCGGACCCACCTTACCAAGACTCTGCAACGGCTGCGCTGAGCTACCTCATTGAGGGCCAGTATGCCTTGCGGGAAATCAAGGCCCCGGTGGGATATCAGCGAAACGAAACGGAAATCCTGGTGTATGTCACCCCCAATGCCATCTATGCCAACGCAGGCGAGCCGGATGACGGCGTGATAGTAGCCCGTGGCCCCGGCAACCTGTCGGCAAACCTGAACGAATATGCCTCCAAGGGCGTGGTGAACAATACCCTCCACTGGATTTATGCCCAGTTGAAGATTTCCGATGTAAGCCACAGCTTCGCCACGGTGAATGCAGAGCACTACAACAACAACGGCCGATACATTTGCAACAACACGGCAAAGAACTTTGCAGCGGACACCGTGCTGAAAGATGCCTCCGGAAAGGATCGCTTGACCAATTTCTACGTCTATGAGGGAACGCCTGGTGACCACCGGTTTAACTATGTCATGGACAAAGATAGCGTACTGAGTGAATACAATCATGCGCAAGCACGCCTGGAAACGGATATTGGTTGGTCCTACCTGGAAATCTACCAGAATGCGGACTATGGCAACGAGAATCACACTCCGGGAGCGGAGTATGAGTCGTGGAACGGTGACTTGTCCCGCTTGTTCTCCCGCTCGGTCTACATCAAAGTTACCGACCAGCCTATGGACTGCACCCTGGAAATTGAAAAACAGGTGGTCAATGGGCCTGCGGATGAAAACCAGCCTTTTGGGTTTACGGTGAAACTGACGGATGCCGACGGTAAGGACCTCCCCGACACCTACACCTACACCATCCAGACCAAGCAAGGTGACACGTGGGCAGCCGGAGAAGAACAGCAGCTTGCCAGCGGCGACACCATCCAGCTGACCCACGACCAAAAGGCGGTGATCACCGGCATTCCCAAGGGAAGCAAGTATACCGTGACGGAAAAGGCCAATGCCTATGCCCCCGAAGCAGAGGAAAAGGTGTGGCAGCAGGACAAGCCGGGGACGAACACCTACACAGGCCAGACCCAGCAAGACCTGTCCGTGTCCGGCCAGATGTACTGGCACGGGACGGCGGATGCGCTGGATACGGTTTCCTACGTTAAGTTCACCAACACCCACCTGCCAACGCTGACCCTGAAAAAGGTGTCCAGCGACACCCCCCAAAAGCCCCTGTCGGGCGCCGTGTTTACTCTGTACCGGACGACAGGAGAAGGCAAGGAATACTTCGACGGCACAATTTGGGTGCCCCAGAGAGAGAATACGCCCCCGGTGCTCACCAGCGATGCCATGGGTGAAATCTTGCTGCAATCCATCCCCGACGGAACCTACTACCTGGAGGAGAACAAAGCCCCGGACGGCTACGTCCGCTTCCACGGAACGGCGGTTATTACGGTAAAAGACGGCATAATAGCCAAGGTGGATATGGAAACCCAGAGCACCATCCAGCCTCGGTTTGAGATTTCTGAGGATGGCCTGACCCTGACCATCCCCAACCAAACAGGCACAGTCCTGCCCCAGACCGGCGGCCATGGCACCTGGCCCATGACCCTCCTGGGCGCACTGCTCACCCTAACCGCAGCAGCCTTCCTGCTGCGCAAACGGAAAACAGCCTAATGCAAAAACGCCAGCCCGAAAGGGCTGGCATTTTTGCAGCAGGGGGGAGAAGGGGGGCGGCACGCAGGCCCTCTCAGTCACCTGCGGTGACAGCTCTCCCAGAGGGAGAGCCAAGTTGGGTGCGGTGGGGAAGTGCGCAAAAAGGACAAACTACTGAGCCGTAACGAACCGGGTGACCCCCAAAAAAAGGCGGTGGTCTATCGCCAGGGTAACAGGCTCGTAACTGCCAGCGGCGGCACGCCGCCGGCCCCCTCATCCGTCACGGCTTACGCCGTGCCACCTTCCCCCGAGGGGGAAGGCTTTTTGCCCGTCCACCACCATGTAACGAACCGGGTGACCCCCAAAGGTGGTGGTCTACCGCCAGGGTAACAGTCCCGCCATTGTCAGCGGCCACTGGCCGCCTTGTTCCAGGCGGAGGGCATCCAGGGGTATTTGGCTTCGTTTTCCAGGCCGTATTGTTCCAGCTTGCGCAGCTGCTCTACCACGTGGGGCATGTCCATCCGCTGGGCCATGGTTTCAATCAGCATCTGCCCCCGCTGGGCCATGGCATCCCGGGTGGCCTCGTCGGGGATGTCCGGGGTGGACATGTGGTCGCCGTTTTCTCCGAAGCAGTAGCCCACGGCGGCGCTCTGATAGCCCAGGCCGAACAGGTCCTGGAAAGCAGCACAGGACTGGGGATTGCGGTGGCTGTAGCCCGTCACCAGGGGCACATCCTGAAGCCGTCCCATGATCTGGTAAGCGCCTACAGTGATGGCGTGGAAATCATTAGGGAATTCGGTGAGGATGTCCTGATTCTTCCCCACCTGCATCATGCTGTCTATGTACAGCGCCGGCACGCCGGTCTCGTCGTAAAAGTCCCGAATCATGGGGCAGATGGTCATGTGGGCCGGGCCGTGGAAGCTGAAATAGACCTGCCGCTTGAAGCCAAGCCGCAGCAGATTCCGGGCGATGGCTCCCAGATAGTCGATGCCCTGGCGGACGCTGACCTGCACCGTGCCCCGGCCGCTGGCGGTGGCACCGGCGTAGAAGTAGGGCAGCCCCGTGAGCACCAGACCGTCACAGCGCTTGGCCATTTCCAGGCAGAAAGCCTCGCTGATCACCGTCTCACAGTCCAGGGGGAAGCCGCCGTGCATCTCCGTGGTGCCCACGGGAATGAGAATGATGTCGTTGCGGTCCAGGTAGTCCTGCACCTCGCTGTTGAGCATCTTGCCCAGAATTCTGGTACGCATTTCCATAAAAAAGCTCCTTCCGGTTTTGAAAAACCAAGATTTCTGCCGCTATGGTAGCAAACCATGGCTGCAAAGTAAATTGCAAATAGAACCTATTTCCTTGTAAATTTGACAAAGAACCGCCCCGGGTTGCCAGGTTGGACAAATCGGGGCGGTGGTGTTTTGTGAAAAATAACGGCGTCTTACAGGCTTTCCAGGAAAGCGTTGACTTGGCGGCGGCTTTTCAGCACCACCGTCTGGGCGTGGCTCGCCATGGCAAGCCAGGTGTAGTTCTGGACCCGGTTGTTCTTGTTGAAGTTCCAGATCCACTTGACAAACTCCGGGTCGAACCGCTCCGGGCAGCCGGGAGCCATATCCGGCCGGACCCGGCCCAAGCTTTGCATCAGCCGCTGGGCAAGGCCCCACAGGCAGCGCCAGCGGTCAAAGTCCAGGTAGATGATGGTATCGCATTTGGGCAGCCGCTGGCCGATGGTGCGGCCGTAGTTGCCGTCGATGATCCATTGGGGCTGGGCAAGGGCCTGGTCTAACGCCTGGTCAAATTCTGCCACGGTGGCATTCTCCCACCCCTGCCGCCACCACAGCTGATCCAGGTGGGTTACCGGCAGCCCCAGCTTCCGGCCCAGCGCCCGGGCTAACGTGGACTTGCCGCTGCACGAGCAGCCGATGATCAAAATACGCTCCATGCCTTAGTAGGCCACGCCCCAGTAGATCATCTTGCTGGCGGGCTTGCCGCAGCAGGGGCAGGTGTCGCCCAGGTGCTCCTGCTGGAAGGGGATGCACCGGGAGGTCATGCCGGCCACTTCCTTCATCTTCAGCTCGCAGGCCTCGTCGCCGCACCACATGGTCTTGACGAAGCCGCCGTTGGCCTCCTGCAGGGCCTTGGCCTCCTCCAGGGAGTGGGCCTCGTAGATGTGCTCGTCCAGGTTCTTCTTGGCCCGGGCGAACATGTCCTGGTGCACCTGCTCCAGCTGCTGCCGGACGGCGGACTCCAGGTCCTCCAGCTTGACCACGACCTTCTCCCGGTCGGTGCGGCGAACCAGCACGCACTGGCCGTTTTCCAGGTCCCGGGGGCCGCACTCCACACGCAGGGGCACGCCCTTCATCTCGTACTCGGCGCACTTCCAGCCCATGGAGTTGTCGCTGTCATCCAGCTTCACCCGGATGCCGGCAGCCAGCAGCCGCTCTCTCAGCTGGCTAGCAGCTTCCAGAACGCCAGGCTTGTGCTGGGCAACGGGCAGGATCACCACCTGAGTGGGGGCGATCTTGGGGGGCAGCACCAGGCCGTTGTTGTCGCCGTGGGTCATGATGATGCCGCCGATGAGCCGGGTGGACACGCCCCAGGAAGTCTGGTGGGGGTTGACCCGCTGGTTGTTCTTGTCGGTGTAGGTGATGTCAAAAGCCTTGGCGAAGCCGTCGCCGAAATAGTGGGAGGTGCCTGCCTGCAGGGCCTTGCGGTCGTGCATCATGCACTCGATGGTGTAGGTGGCTTCTGCGCCGTTGAACTTTTCCTTCTCCGTCTTCTGGCCCCGGGTGACGGGCATGGCCAGCACGTTTTCGCAGAAGTCGGCGTAGATGTTCAGCATCTGCTCGGTGAAAGCCTGGGCTTCCTCAGCAGTGGCGTGCATGGTGTGGCCCTCCTGCCACAGGAATTCCCGGTGGCGCAGGAAGGGGCGGGAGGTTTTCTCCCAGCGCAGCACGCTGCACCACTGGTTGTACTTCATGGGCAGGTCCCGGTGGGACTGGATCACCTGGGCGAAGTGCTCGCAGAACAGGGTCTCAGAGGTGGGCCGGATGCAGTAGCGCTCCTCCAGCTTTTCGCTGCCGCCCATGGTGACCCAGGCACACTCGGGGGCGAAGCCCTCCACGTGGTCCTTCTCCTTCTGCAGCAGGCTTTCAGGGATCAGCAGGGGCATGTACACGTTTTCCACGCCCACCTTCTTAAATTCGGCATCCAGAATGTGCTGGATGTTCTCCCAGATGGCGTAGCCGTAGGGGCGGTAGATGAACACGCCCTTGATGGAAGAATAATCGATGAGCTGAGCCTTCTTGCACACGTCGGTAAACCACTGGGTGAAGTCTACCTCCATGTCCGTGATCTGCTCTACTTTCTTTTCTTTTGCCATGTATTTCATCCTCTCGGTTTTGGTGAATGGTTATACTCTATTGTAGCACATCTGTCAAGGGGATGGGCAGGGAGAAATGGAAATTTTTCGGGATTTTTCGTTGTAATCCGGGACGGTTTCTGGTATACTGGATGTAAGTAGACAAAATCGGGCGGCGTGGCCGCCAAGGGAGCTGTGTTTGATGAAATCCATTCGGGAGATATATAAAATCGGCAAGGGGCCGTCGTCGTCCCACACCATGGGGCCGGAGCGGGCGGCCCAGCTGTTTCAGCGTCGTTACCCCCAGGCGGACTTTTTCCGGGTGACCCTCTATGGGTCCCTGAGCAAGACCGGCGTGGGCCACGGCACCGACCGGGTGCTGCGGACGGTGCTGGGGGAGGAGCGGACCAAAATCGTCTTCTCCCAGGAGCGCTGGGAGGGGATGCACCCCAATACCATGGACTTTTCCGCCTTTGCAGGGGACCTGGAAATCGGCCAGGCCCGGGTGGAGTCCATCGGCGGCGGTGACATCCGCATCTGCGGGGAGCCGCAGGCCGCCCAGAGCGAGGAAATTTATGTGGAGCATTCCTTTGCGGAAATCGCCTATTTCTGCAAGTGGCGGTATATCCAGACCCTCAGCGAGTATGTGGAGCTGAACGAGGGGCCGGAAATCTGGCCCTTCCTGATGGAGGTCTGGCAGACCATGAAGGCCGCCATGGAGGCGGGGCTGTCCAAAACCGGGGTGCTTCCCGGCGGGCTGAATGTCCAGCGCAAGGCCAAGTATCTGTACGACCAGAAGGTGCAGGAGGGCATCCCGGCGCTGAAGGAATTCCAGCGGATCGCCGCCTATGCCTACGCCGTGGCGGAGGAAAACGCCGACAACGGCACGGTGGTCACAGCCCCTACCTGCGGGGCCTGCGGCGTGGTCCCAGCGGTGCTGAAATATGCCCAGGATACCAAGGGCTTTACCGACGAGCAGATTTTACGTGGTCTGGCAACCGCCGGCATCATCGGCAACCTGACCAAGCAGAATGCCTCCATCTCCGGGGCGGAGTGCGGCTGCCAGGCGGAGATCGGCACCGCCTGCTCCATGGCGGCGGCGGCCCTGGCGGAGCTGTACGGCCAAAATCTGGACCAGGTGGAGTATGCCGCCGAGGTGGCCCTGGAGCACCATCTGGGCCTGACCTGCGACCCCATCTGCGGCCTGGTGCAGATCCCCTGCATCGAGCGCAACGCCGTGGCAGCGGTGCGGGCCATGAATGCCTGCAATTTGAGCTACTTCCTCACCGGCTCCCGGAACATCAGCTATGACATGGTGTGCCGGGCCATGAAGGAGACAGGCATCCACCTGGACCACCGCTTCCGGGAGACCAGCGAGGGCGGCCTGGCAAAGCTGTATAACCGCAAGGGAAAGGACGAAACCAAACCCTTGCCACAGGAATGAAAATGTGATAAACTATCCTGGTTTGCAGGAATTTCCCTGATTACGGAGGCGCATAGTATGCACAGAGCACCCCATTAGCGGCCCGGAAACCGCTTGTTATGTTTAGATTATGATGTATATATGGAGGAATAACCATTGTCGAATTTAGCACAGGAAATCAGCCGCCGGCGAACCTTCGCCATCATCTCCCACCCGGACGCCGGTAAAACCACCCTGACGGAAAAGTTTCTGCTCTACGGCGGCGCCATTGCCCAGGCCGGTGTGGTCAAGGGCAAGAAAAATTCCCGGTCTGCCACGTCGGACTGGATGGAAATCGAGAAGCAGCGTGGCATCTCCGTCACGTCCTCGGTGATGCAGTTTCAGTACGACGGCTTCTGCATCAACATTCTGGACACCCCGGGCCACCAGGACTTCTCGGAGGATACCTACCGCACCCTGATGGCGGCGGACTCGGCGGTGATGGTGATTGACGGCGCCAAGGGCGTGGAGCCCCAGACCCGGAAGCTGTTCAAGGTCTGCGCCATGCGGCACATTCCTATTTTTACCTTTATCAACAAAATGGACCGGGAGACCAAGGACCCCTTCGACCTGCTGGACGAGGTGGAGCGGGAGCTGGGCATTGAGACCTATGCCATGAACTGGCCCATCGGCTGCGGCAAGGACTTCCAGGGCGTTTACGACCGGGAGAAGGGGGAGCTGCTGTTCTTCTCCGGCCTCTCCGGCAAGAAGCGGGCGGACAAGATGAGCGTGGACCTGTATGACGCCGCCGTGGCGGAGCTGCTGGATTCCGAGAGCAAGCACCAGCAGCTGATTGACGATGTGGAGCTGCTGTCCGCCGGACGGGAGATGGACCTGCAGGCGGTGCAGGCAGGCCAGCTTTCCCCGGTGTTCTTCGGTTCGGCCCTGACCAATTTTGGCATTGAGCCGTTCCTGGAAGCCTTCCTGAAGCTGACGCCGCCGCCTCTGCCCCGGACGGCAGACTGCGGCCAGATCGATACCTTCGACCCGGATTTTTCTGCCTTTGTCTTCAAGATCCAGGCCAACATGAACAAGGCCCACCGGGATCGGCTTGCCTTTATGCGCATCTGCTCCGGCAAGTTTGAGCGGGATAAGGAATACTACCACGTCCAGGGCAAGAAGAAAATGCGCCTGAGCCAGCCCCAGCAGCTGATGGCAGCGGAGCGGGAAATCGTGGAGGAGGCCTACGCCGGCGACGTGATCGGCGTGTTTGACCCGGGCATTTTCTCCATCGGTGATACCATCACCGTGCCGGGGAAGAAGTTCTCCTATTCCGGCATCCCCACCTTTGCCCCGGAGCATTTCAGCCGGGTGTCCGCCAAGGACTCCATGAAGCGCAAGCAGTTCGTCAAGGGCACGGAGCAGATCGCCCAGGAAGGTGCCATCCAGATTTTCAAGGTGCCCAACTCCGGTATGGAGGAGGTCATCGTGGGCGTGGTGGGCACGCTGCAATTTGATGTGTTCCAGTACCGAATGAAAAACGAGTATGGTGTGGATCTGCGGATGGAGGGCCTGCCCTACGAGGAAATCCGCATGATCGAGGAGTATCCCGGCGACCTGACGGATCTGAACCTTGGCTCCGATGCGGAGCTTTTGGAGGATTACCGGGGCCGGAGCCTGCTGGTGTTTTCCAGCTACTGGGCCATCGACTTCACCTGCCGCCGCAATCCCGGCCTGAAGCTGCGGGAGATCGTGGTGGAGGAGGGCTGAGGACATCCGGCCCTGGGCCATCATAGAATAAGCCAAACGAGAAAAAGGAGGCCCTGTCCATGAAACCATGGCAGCATTTCAAAACCATAACCCACCACCGCATTCTGGTGCTGAAAGGGTGCTTCCGGGTGGGCCTGTACTGGCAGGGATTGACCCACGACCTGTCCAAATATTCCCCCACGGAATTTTGGGCCGGGGCCAAATACTACCAGGGCAACCGCAGCCCCAACGCCGCTGAGCGGGAGGACAAGGGCTACAGCGAAGCCTGGATGCACCACAAGGGCCGCAACCGCCATCACTACGAATACTGGACGGATATGAGCCGCCAGACCCGGTGCTACGAGTCCATTCCCATGCCCCGGCGGTATTTGGTGGAGATGGTCATGGATCGGCGGGCCGCCTGCATGACCTACCAGGGCAGCGCCTACCGGGATGATTCGGCCCTGGTTTACTTTGAAAAAAGCCGGGAGCGGGAGCTGATGCACCCGGAGACCTCCCGGCAGCTGCGCTACATCCTCACCATGCTGGCCCAGCAGGGAGAGGAGGAGACCTTCCGCTACTTAAAAGACTGGGTCCTGCCGGGGAAGCCCTTCCCCTGGGAGGAGAAGGGAGGCGTGCTGTGCACCCCATCCAATTGACCATTCCCTCCCACATTGAGCACCTTTCCCAGATTTTGGCAGGGTTTCTCATGCTTAGAGAGCAGGGAGCATCGGTGGAATTTCGGGATGTGTCCCGGGAGGAAAGCCACCCGCTTGCAGCGCTGCCGGTGCTGCTGATGGAGTATCGGGGGCTTCAGGTAGTGTACGACCTGTGGGACGGCTACCAGGACCCGGCGGGCATCCGCAGGGGGCTGGAACGCTGCGACGTTTACTTTAAGCGCAGCTTTTCCCGGGAGAAAAACCTGGCCCTGTTCCCGGACATGGCGGACAAGATGTACCCTCTGGGGCTTAACTACCACCTGATTTACCCCGGCGACCCCATCCAGGAGCCCATCTGGAAGGCCCTGGCCAAGCCCCTTCTGGGCCGCACCCCGGACCGGTATTTTAGACCCCGGGTCTTTGAAGGGGAGCCAGAGAATGGGCAGACCAATATTTTGTTCCAAACCCGGCTTTGGGACCCCCAGGACCTCAGCCTGACCCAGGAGGAGAACCGCCAGCGGGAGCTCCTCAACGCCGAGCGGATGGAGATCATCCGCACCCTGCGCAGCCGCTATGGGGAGCGATTCTACGGCGGCCTGAACGACACCCCGCTGTCCCGGGCGCTGGCCCCGGAGCTGATCATTCCGGCCCGGTACACCGAGCGCAGGCGCTATCTGCGCCTGGTGCACCAGTGCGGCATCTGCATCGGCACGGTGGGGCTGCACGACAGCATTGGCTGGAAAACCGGCGAATACGTGGCGGCAGCCCGGGCCATTGTCCATGACCCTCTGCGCTACACCCTGCCCGGGGATTTTGCCGAGGGGAAGAACTACCTGGAATTTCAAAATGCCCAGCAGTGCATCGACCAGGTGGCCCGGCTGGTGGAATGCCCCCAGCAGCGGCGGGCCATGCAGGAGGCAAACCGGGCCTATTACCAGAAGTATCTGCGGCCGGACCGGCTGGTGCAGAACACCCTGGACCTGCTGGATCAGCGCCTGGATTTCCCTGCCGGCAAGTGAAAAAAGAGCTTTCCCACGCAGTCTGCGCCGAAAAAACCGGCGTGGCTGCGTGGGATTTTTGCACCCAAAGACCTTGTGCACAGTGCACATATTCCGGGGCGGATAATACAGCTATTTGCTGAAATTCTAAGAAAAGCTTTACAAAAATATGAACAAGTGATATATTGTGCTTGGTTCGTGAAGACGGATTTGCCGCCTGAGCGGCCGGAGGCTCTCTATGGGGCCGTCAATGGGGCTATTTCCGGGAAAACCCGGATTAGCATACAAAATTTTTAGGAGGAAAACAAATGAAAAAGCTCATTTCCCTGCTGCTGGTTCTGGTCATGGTCATGTCCCTGGCTGCCTGCGGCGGAAGCAAGGATGAGGCACCTGCCGCACAGGACGGCAACACCAGCAGCACCAAGATTTCCGTGTTCTGGTACGATGAGAGCGACGTGTATCTGAGCTCCGTCCGTAACGCCCTGAACAAGGAACTGGATGCTCTGGGCGTCAGCTACGACAACCAGTTCGCTGCTAACGACCAGGCTAAGCAGATGGACCAGATCAAGACCGCTATCGCTGGCGGCTCCAAGATTCTGGTGGTCAACCAGGTCACTTCCGGCGCTGCTGACACCGCTGAGGACATTCTGGCTGCTGCTGGCGATATCCCCGTTGTGTTCTTCAACCGTGCCATCGGCACTGAAGGCTCCGAGCTGCCCGTGCTGGAAGGCCACGCCAATGCTTGCTTCATCGGCACCGACGCTCCTGCCGCTGGCCACATGCAGGGCAAGATGATCGGCGACTACCTGGTTGCCAACTACGACAAGGTCGACCTGAACGGCGACGGCGTCATCTCCTACGCTATGATGAAGGGCGACGAGGCCAACGTGGAGGCTATCTTCCGTACCCAGTTCGGTGCTGAGGATGCCAACAAGGTCCTGGTCGAGGCTGGCAAGCCCGAGCTGAAGTACTTCGACGAGAAGAACACGGACTGCTACCAGGTTGACCAGGGCGGCGCATGGTCCGCTCAGGCTGCCAAGGAGTACATGGACACCAACTTCGTTACCTACAACGAGGGCAACAACAACATGATCGAGCTGGTCATCTGCAACAACGATGGCATGGCTGAAGGCGTTATCGCTTCTCTGCAGGAGAAGGGTTACAACAAGGAAGGCGCCCACGTGGTTCCCGTCTTTGGTGTTGACGCTACCGACAATGCTAAGGCTCTGATTGCTGAGGGCGCCATGACTGGTACCATCAAGCAGGACGCCGAAGGCATGGCCGCTGCTGTGGCTCAGACCGTGAAGGCTATCGCTGACGGCTCCGCTCCTGTGGACGCTCTGGCTGGCCTGTCCGACAGCCGCTTCAGCATTGCTGAGGATTCCAAGAGCAAGCTGTTCGTTGCTTACGCTCCCTACACTGGCGAATAAGCGTTACTTGCAGCGCATTTTCCGGGCAGCTGTCGTTCCGGCGGCAGCTGCCCTCTTTCTTAAACTGGAGGCCGACGGCCTCATGCTTACCCGGCATGCTTCGGTAGGGAACGGCAGGCACCGCAGCCGCTTCCGGCGGCGATTTCTGCCGTTCCCTATTGGAAACGATAAAGGGAGAATTTCAGCAAGGGAGGAACGCAATATGCAGCAGGATGTTCTGCTGAAAATGGTGGAAATTACCAAGACATTTCCCGGCGTGAAGGCTCTGGACGGAGTCAGCCTGGAAGTGCAGCGGGGCACGGTCCACGCCCTGATGGGCGAAAACGGCGCCGGTAAATCCACGCTGATGAAATGCCTGTTCGGCATCTATGCCAAGGATAGCGGCCATATCTACCTGGAGGGCCAGGAAGTCAACTTCAAAAGCTCCAAGGAAGCCTTGGAAAACGGCGTGGCCATGGTGCACCAGGAGCTGAACCAGGCACTCAAGCGCAGCGTCATGGACAATATCTGGCTGGGCCGGTATCCCACCATTGGCGGCATCGCCGTCAACGAGCGCAAAATGTACAAAGACACCATGGAGGTGTTCCAGGAACTGGGCATCGATGTGGACCCCCACCGGATCATGAGCACCATGCCCGTTTCCCAGCGGCAGATGGTGGAAATTGCCAAGGCGGTATCCTATCATTCCAAGGTCATCGTCTTTGACGAGCCGACTTCCTCTTTGACGGAGGAGGAAGTGGAGCATCTGTTCAAGATCATCAACATGCTTCGGGACCGGGGCGTGGGTATCATCTACATCTCCCACAAGATGGCGGAGATCAAGCGCATTTCCGACTACATCACCATTATGCGTGACGGCCAGTGGGTTGCCACTGAGCGGGCGGATGATTTGGAGATGAACGACATCATTCGCCTGATGGTGGGCCGTGAGCTTACCAATCAGTTCCCGCCGAAAACCAACAAGCCCGGCGATGTCTACCTGAAGGTAGAGGGCATCACCGGCATGTACAATCAGCTGCGGGATGTTTCCTTTGAAGCCCGCCGGGGCGAAGTCCTTGGCTTGGCTGGTCTGGACAGCTCCGGCCGTACCGAAACGCTGGAGAGCATCTTCGGCGTGCGCACCCGCAAAGAAGGCACCATCACCCTGGACGGCAAGCCCTGCCTCAACCGCAACGCCGGTGAGTCCATCAAAAATGGCTTCGCTCTGCTGACGGAGGAGCGTCGGGCCACCGGTATTTTCGGCGTGCTGAATATCCGGGACAACACCGTTATCTCCAGCCTGAAGCGGCATAAGCGCCTGGGCTTCTACTTGAGCGAGAAATCTCAGAAAGAGGATACCCAGCGTTACATTGATGCCATGCACACCAAAACGCCGTCCCAGGAGACCAAAATCCGCAGCCTCTCCGGCGGTAACCAGCAGAAGGTCATCATTGGCCGCTGGCTGCTGACTGACCCGGAGGTGCTGCTGCTGGACGAGCCCACCCGTGGTATCGACGTCGGTGCAAAGTACGAGATCTATCAGCTGATTCTGGACCTGGCCAATAAGGGTAAGACCGTTTTGATGGTTTCCTCCGAAATGCCGGAGCTGCTGGGCGTTTGTGACCGCATTGTGGTCATGTCCGGCGGCCGTGTTGCCGGTGAGGTGGATGCCCGCAATACCACCCAGGAAGAAATTATGGCCCTGGCAGCCAAGTATGTTTGAGGAGGTAACTTGAAATGGCAAACCCTGTAACTACGCTCCGCAGGACGGCGGAGGAATTTAAGGCAAAGGACGCAAAGGACAAGAAGCGTTATATTATTGACGGAATCCTGAACAACGCCCTGTATATCCTGATGGCAATTTTTGTCATCTACACCGCTACCCAGCGGGATCAGTTCCTGACTCTGGGCTCTCTGGCAAACCTGATTACCCAGGTGGCAGCTTACCTGCCTCTGGCCCTGGGCATCGGCGGCTGTATCGTGCTGACCGGTACCGACCTGTCTGCCGGCCGTGTGGTTGGCCTGACTGCTGCCGTTGCTGGCGTGTTCCTGCAGAAGTCTGACTTCGCCAACAAGATGTTCCAGAGCCTGCCGGAAGTAAACGGCTTCTGGATTTTCGTCACCCTGCTGACCGTGGTGGCCATCGGTGCCGTCATCGGCCTGGTCAACGGCTTCTTCGTGGCCAAGTTCAGCCTGCACCCCTTCATCGTCACCCTGTCCACCCAGCTGATCACCTACGGCATCATCCTGTGGTTCTTCGGCCTGAACGGCAACAATGGCCAGCCCATCTCCGGCCTGAGCCCTGCTTATAAGAACTTCGTCGGCGGCACCATGTTCCGTCTGGGCGGCGTGGCTGTGCCCTGGTACGTGCTGTATGCCGTGCTGCTGACCGGCCTGATGTGGTTCATCTGGAACAAGACCACCTTCGGCAAGAATATGTTCGCCGTGGGTTCCAACGCTGAGGCTGCCAAGGTTTCCGGCGTGAACGTGTTCTGGACCACCGTGCTGGTGCATACGCTGGCTGGTGCTATGTATGGTTACTCCGGCTTCATTGAGGGCGTGCGCAGCGGCTCTGTGGCTGCCAGCACCGGCCTGAATGCGGAGTGTGACGCTATCGCAGCCTGTGTCATCGGTGGCGTGTCTTTCGTCGGTGGTACCGGTAAGATCAGCGGCATCATCCTGGGTGTTGTGGTTCTGCGTTTGATTTTCGTGGCCCTGACCATGCTGGGCGTGGACTCCTCCAGCCTGTACATCATCAAGGGTGCCATCATCCTGTGCGCCTGCGCTCTGGATATGCGTAAGTACCTGGTGAAGAAGTAATGGACCAGGATCAGACCCCAGAGGAAAAGCCCCAGCCCCAATTCCGGGGACTGTACCGGCATGTGAAGATTTCCGTCAAGGCGCTGGATACCATCATCATTGCCTGCATTGTGGTGATCGTGGTGTTTTTGGCCATTGACCTGCAAAATCCCGGCTTTACCATCACCTTTGATTCCAAAGGCGGCACGGACGTGGCCGCTCAGAACCAGATGTACGGCGAGCTGCTGGAAGTGCCGGAACCGCCCACCCGGGAGGGTTACACCTTCGCCGGATGGTGCAAGGATTCTGCCTGCTTTGAATTTTGGCGGGTAGATACTGATACCATCGAAAGCGACATGACCCTCTACGCCAAGTGGGAACCGAAATAGCAAAAAAGGACGTGCTTCGGCACGTCCTTTTTTTCGGGAAAATCCGCTTGCAGCAAGGCTTTTTGGGAATGGGAACAAAAAAGAGACATTGCAAATCTGATAAAGATTGGGAATCTCTGTTGCCAAGTCGGGAAAAACATGGTAAAATCTCGGTATAAGGGGATTCATGGGCAGCGAGATTCTTGCGCAGATGGGAGGC
>X4_Red_Fox__coassemble_101_pt1 | contig 17054 bp, 15 predicted proteins | sample X4_Red_Fox__metabat2_low_PE_004 | metagenome-assembled genome bin X4_Red_Fox
GGTGCATTTGCGCAAAGGTCACCCATCGAGCGTCCACCGTTTCGCCCGGCTGCAAAACGATCTGCTCCAGAGGGATCTGCTTTTTCACACAGTAGAAGTCATAGAAGCTGCTGCGCTCCCGCAGGCTTTCCAGCAATTCAAATTCCTCCGGCTCTGCCCGGATCCCCGTTTCCTCAAACAATTCCCGCCGGATTGCCTGAAGGCTGCTCTCCCCTGCCAGCGCACTGCCGCCGGAGTTTTCCCATGTGCCGCCCAAAAGCTTTTCCGGCGCACGCAATGTCAGAAGCAGCCTGCCATTTCCATCGTGAACCCAGACACAGACCACCAGTCCATATTCTCCCGCTGCCCATGGCGTACCCCGCAGGTGCCGCCGTCCTGTCCGGTTTCGCCGGGCGTCATACACATCGTTGTATTCCATGCCGTCCATCCTCCGCTGCATCGATTCTTTCCGGCTATTCTACCACAGCCCCCGACCTCCGTCAAGAAATCCCGTTTGCTTGACAGAATGCCCCCGTCTTGATACAATGAACCAAATCCCAACACAAGGAGGTTTCCCCCATGGAAAACGAAGAGATCCTGAACGACGAGTCCAGCATCATCACCCTCACCGACGAGGACGGCAACGAGGTGGAGTTTGAGCTGATCGACTCCGTAGATTATGAAAACGCCGAGTACCTGATCCTGCTGCCCCTGGATGACGAGGCCGCCGAGGTGGTCATTCTGGAGGTGGAGCCCCACGCCGACGGCTCGGAGTCCTTCGTCACCGTCAATGACGAGCAGACCCTGAACGCAGTCTACGAGATCTTTAAGGAGCGGTTCAAGGATATTTTCACCTTTGAATAATCTCAAAATCCCCCATTCCGGTCGGAATGGGGGACGCTTTTTTCAGCCATGCACCGGAAAATAACCCGCGCATTCGTTCTGCCGCTCCTCCTTCTGAATTGACTTTCCTGTTGGCATGGGATATCATACTATGCACACCAACTGTACCGTGAAAGGGGGAACACCATGAATTCGCAGCCTTATTTATACCCCTCCGGTGCGTTCGCAAAGCTGGCCGGTGTCAACAAGCGGACGCTCCACTATTACAACGACATCGGGCTGTTCTGCCCGGAATTTGTGGCGGAGAATGGCTATCACTACTATACCTGCTTCCAATTTGCCCAGTTGGAGCTGATCCTGACGCTGCGGAAAGTAGGGCTTTCCATTGATGAGATCCGGGAGTATATGTGTGGCGCTCCCGGCGAATCCTTCTTGCGGATGATGGAGCAGCGGAAAAAGCGGATCGACGAATCCATCCGCCAGCTTTTGTCCGTCCAGTCCTTTCTGGAGCAAAAAGCGCAGCGTTTGAATCTGGGCGCCAATGTCCGCCACGGCGCCATCGAGATCTGTACCCTTCCCCAGCGCCGGATCCTCTGCTCCCGCCCCATTTCCGGCAAATACGACGAATCCGACTTCTCCATTGCGGCAGAATTCTCCCTGCGGCTGAAGCATCTGTTCCATCTGTACGACAGCTTCGGCAGCCGCATCCCCGTAGATGCGCTGGCATCCGGCGATTTCAGCCGGTATGACGCATTCTTTGCCTATGCCCCGGACACCGTGGCGGAATACGATGAGATCCTCCCCGCCGGACGGTATCTTCGGGCATTTTGCGTAGGCAAATGGGATCGGCTTCCCCAAATCTATCAGTCCATTCTCGCCTATGCCCATGACAACGCCCTGACGCTGTCCGGATACGCCTATGAGGAGGGGCTGAACGAAATGGCGCTGGGAACGCAGGATGCGTATATCACCATGATAACCGTCGCCTGCTCCGGCGGAACGCCCCGCCCATAGAGAAATCCCCCGAAAGCAAACTCCGGATCGCTCCTTCGGTCGCTTTCGGGGGATCGTATTGTTTGGGGTCAGGCAGGGTTACTGCGGCTGCGATTCCGGGCGGATGGAGGCGATGGTCACCGCCGCATCGGCAAGTTCCGTCTTGCTCTTGGCAACCGCTTCCTGAAGCTGGGCAATATTCTGAAGAAGCTGCTCCTCCAGTCCGCAGATCCGCTGCGCCGCCTCCTCCAGCGTCACCGAGGCATCTGCCAGCGTCCCGCAGGCATGATCGTACATTTGTCCGACCTGCTCTCTGGCCCGGCGCTCCGCGCTCTCGGCACGGCGGTAGGCGTTCAGTTCCTGCGTCACTCGAACAGGATCCGGCTTGGGCTGCTCCTGCACCGAACGCTTCTGCTTTTCCTCCCGCAGTTCCTCCTCCAAATGACGGATCTGCTCATCCTGCTGGGTAAGCTGCTGCTTGGTCTGCTCCAGCTCCTGGCTGAGCTGCTGCTCCTGCTGCGCAGCTTCCTCCTGGCGGCGGTTCTGCTCCCGAAGCGCTTCCATCTCCTGCTGAAGCTGGGCGATCTGGGCGTTCAGTTGATTGACCTTCGTTTCGTTCTGATTGGTCATATAGGCGATATAGTTGACCACATCCTCCCGATGGAATCCGTTAAAGGCGCTGCGAAAATTCTGAGGTGCTGCCATATCCATTCCTCCAAAGACAATTTGTCGGTTCTTTTGCCCGAATATTTTGTTTATTGTAGCACAGCGCCGAATAAAATACAACTCCCTGCCCCCGTCCTGGCAAACCCATAATATTTTGTTTTAGCCCTTTACAAAGCGGCGCAGGAGTGCTATAATATCTAGGCATTCAGAGATGCGCCGGTGGCTCAATGGATAGAGCATCGGATTCCGGTTCCGAGGGTTGGGGGTTCGAGTCCCTTCCGGCGTACCAAAAAGAGGAAACACCATCCGGTGTTTCCTCTTTTTGCTGCTCCGTGGGAGAGCCCCTCAGCTTCCAGACGCATCCCGTAGGGATGTGGATGAAAGCTGAATATGTTCGTTAGCGAAAAGAGTGTTGCTACATACTGCTTTTTCGAAAAGGCCTATAAGAACGCTCGAACCATAAAACGGGAATGTCCAGCGGACATCCCCTCGATATGCAAAATATCATTCGAATCCACATGATCACGAGATAAACTGGACTACACCCAGATATGGCATTCCCAATTTTGGAAAACCGATTAACTATTGGGGTGAGGTCCCTGAATTTAAGAATTACGGAGGATTCTCTCTTATGGCGCCAGTTAGGAAGAATATAATGGAAGATAACTTCAAAACAATCAGTGCATTTAAGGAGTGTATCATCCGTGGCGGTGAACCTGTGTTTGAATGGAATGGTATACATTATGGCGTTTGTTTTGCAAACGAAGGATATTGTATTGCACATACAGATGGAAGCTGTGAAAAAATGTGTAAAACACCAAATGATGTTTTGGAATACATGGTGGGCGATGATAGATTGCGGGACATCATTACCAAAGTTCATGTAGTATCACGGTCGATTTGAAGAAACTACCCCAGGTGAAGTGCAATTAAGGAAATTGGATGCGCTGAAATCCAAAAACCGCTGGTAATATGGATGCCTTCAAAAGTCCTATAAGGACACTCGTACCAAAGAAGCAGATACCCATTTTGGTATCTGCTTCTTTTCGTATCTGCTTCTTTTCGTATTTGCATGGGAACTGGCGATCACAGCTTCAGCAGCTTGGCGATTTTGGCACCCTTGGGCAGCAGCAGGCAGTCCTCGTGGGTGATGGCCCGGAGCTTGACGGCGCAGAAGCCGTAGACCACCACACCCACGAGAATGGGCACGGCGGCCAGCAGCAGGCTGCTGGTGATGCCCAGGGCTTTCAGCCCCAGGAAAGCGGCGGTGACAAACACGCCCATAATCAGCGCCGCCAGGAAGGAGCGGGCCAGATTCCGCAAAATGGCCGGCGGATGCTCCAGCAGGGAGCGCAGGGAGTACAGGTTTAGCCCGGCGATGGAGATGTAGCACAGCAGGATGCCGATGGGCGTACCCAGAATGTGGATGTGGGGATTGCCGGTGAGAATGAACACCGCAATCAGATTCAAAATTCCGCCAATGAGCATATTCAGCACCGGCCGGCCGGCGTGGCCGTGGGCCTGCATAATGGCGGTGGTCACCACCACCGTGGCGTTGAAAATCAAGGACACGGCGAGAATGGCCATCAGCTGGGTGGCCAGATGCAGGTTGGCTCCGGAGTAGCGGCCCAGCAGGGCCGTCACCGGCTCCGCCAGCAATGCCAGGCCGAAGGTGCAGGGCATGGAGATCAGGCCCGTGATCCGCACGGCGGACTCCTCGGTGGCCTTGGCCTCCTGGTCGTTGCACAGGGTCAGCTGGGCGGTGATGGCGGGGATGATGCTGATGGTGATGGGGGTGATGAAGGCGCAGGGCATGTTGAAAATGGTGATGCACATGCCGTAGATGCCCCGCATGGTGTCGGCGGCGGCCTGGGAGTAGCCCAGGTTCAGCAGCTGGCCCATGTAGATCTTGGTTTCCAGCATGGTCAGCAGCTGCAAAACCGCCGAACCAAAGGTAATGGGAATGGCGATGAACAGCAGCCCCCGGGCGGTATCCTGGTAAGACCGGGGCTCCTCCTGGGACTGCGGCAGCAGGGCAAAGCTCTTGCGGAAGCGGCTGAACAGATACAGCGACGACACCAGGCAGCTGGCGGTGACGCCGAGAATGGCGCCGCCTGCGGCCAGGGGCACGCTGGAAGTGGTTTTCAGCAGCATCAGCGCCGCAACCATGCCCACCAGCAGCTTCACCACGGCTTCCAGCACCTGGGAGATGGAGGTGGGCACCATGTTGCTCTGGCCCTGGAAGAAGCCCCGGTAGGTGCTCATGACGCAAATCAGCAGCACGCTGGGGCCCAGGGCGCCAATGGCGGCCCAGGCATCGGGCTGGTTCTGGAACTGGGCCAGCTGGCGGCAGAACAGGGTCATGGGCACGCTGCCCGCAATGCCCAGCGCCAGGAAAATCCCCTGGGCGGTGCGGTAGATGCGGCGGACCTGGTTGTAGTGGCGCAGGGAGCTGGCCTGGGAGATCATCCGGCTCATGGCCACCGGCAGTCCGGCGGTGGAGACCATCAGCAGCACGTTGTAGATGTCGTAGGCGGTGTTGAAATAGCCGAAGCCCTGCTCGCCGATGATGGCGTTCAGGGGGATTTTATACAGGGCGCCGATGAGCTTGACAATGGCGGTGGCCATAGCCAGCATGGCGGTGCCTTGGAGAAAATTTTGCTTTTTCTGAGCATCAGACATGGCGGGTATCCTTTCTGAACAGGTGATGGAACAGTGTGGTTTCCGAATCAGCGGCGTGGCGTTATTCGGCAGCTTCCGTCTCCCGGAACAGCTGGGGGATGGCGTAGTCGGTCAGCTCCTGCACCACGGCATTCAGGTCGATGGTGGGGAAACGGCCGTTCTGATAGAGGATCTGGCCCCGGACCATGGTCATGGCCACGTCGCCGCCCTTGGCAGACCAGACAAGGCCGTTGAGCACGTTGTGGCAGGGCATCAGATGGGGGGCGGAGAAATCCAGCAGGGCGATGTCCGCATCCAGCCCCACTTGCAGCATGCCGCACTCCTTGCTGCGGCCCTGGGCCTGGGCACCGGTGACGGTGGCCATCATCAGGGCGGCGGAAGCGGGCAGGGCGGTGGGGTCCTGGCCCTCCTGGCGGGCAGACATGGCGGCAAAACGGATGACCTCAAACAGGTCCAGATTGCCGCACTCGATGGCGCCGTCGGTGCCCAGGGCCACGTTCATGCCCGCCTGGACGGATTCCAGAATGGGGGTGCTCCGCTGGCCGTTTTTGTAGGCGGTGAGGGGCGTGCATACGGCGCTGACACCCTTCTTCCCCAGTAGCTTACGCTCCTCAGGGGCCAGATATGTACAGCCGGCGGCGGTGGCCGGGACGGCGAACAGGCCGTGGCAGTTTAATAGCTCCCCAGGCCCCATGCCGGTGCGGTCCAGGCAGGAGTCCACCTCAGCCTGGGTCTGGGCCAGGTGCAGCTGCATGCCGATGCCCTTCTCTGCGGCAAAGCCCACCAGGGCCTCCCACAGCTTATAGTTGCTGGTGTACTCGGCGTAGATGCCGGCATCGATTTTGATGCGGCCGTTGTCGAAGCCGTGCCAGCGGTCCACCACCCGGCTCAGCTCCTGGCACTGCTCGTCGGTGTCGAAGTCGAAGTCCTCGTTCTGGTCGATGAAGCGGTAGCTGGACAGGGCCAGGTTGGCCTTGATGCCGGCCTGAGCCACGGCCTCAGCGGTGGCGTTGGGGTAGTAGTACAGGTCGGAGACCGAGGTCACGCCGAAGCGCAGGCATTCGGCAATGGACAGCAGCGCCGCCGCCTTGGCAGTGCGGGAGTCCATCTTGGCCTCCTTTTGCAGCAGGGCCTGCAAGGCTTCCGTGCTGCTCAAATCATCGGTCAGGCTCCGCAGAACGGAAGTTGCCAGATGGGTGTGGCAGTTGATCAGGCCAGGAATGGCCACCATGCCGGTGCCCTCCACAATGGTCTTGGGGGTGTCCTTGGGGGGCTGCTTGGACAGGTGGACGATTTTGCCATCGGTGATGCCGATGTAAGCGCCGAAGATCACGTCCATGTTTGGATTCATGGTCACGGCGGTAACGTTGGAAATGAGGGTGTCCAAAATTTATCACGTCCTCTCAGAAAATAGGCGGCATCAGGGCGAACAGCTGGTCCTTCTGATGCAGCACCTCGTCAATGTTTTCAATGTACTGCTCCGGGAATTTGGGGTTGTGGAAGCGCTGAAGGCGGCCGCCGGGGAGATTGACCTTGTTCATGCCGCCGCCTCCCAGGGAGAGAATGGTGTGGACCTCTTCCATCATGTAGATGTTGTACAGGCAGTCCAGACCCGCCCGGCTCCAGCCTACGTTCTCGAAGCTGCCGGACATATACTTCTGGCGGTAGAGGTAGTAGGGCTTGTAGCCCAGGGCGGGCAGGGTTTGGTTGGCATAGTCCACCATGGCGGTGACCTGGGCCATATCCGGCAGGTTCTCCCGGCGCTGGAACAGGTCTGCACCCTTTTTCAGCGCCAGGGTGTGGACGGTGATGTTGGCCGGTTCCAGCTGGGCAACGGCATCCAGGCTGCGGCAGAAGCCTTCCACCGTGTCGGTGGGCAGTCCGGCAATCAAGTCCATGTTGATGGCAGAAAAGCCTGCCTGCTGGGCCTGGCGGTAGGCACGCACCACGTCCTGCCCGGTGTGGGGCCGGCCGCAGGCCCGGAGAACGGAGTCCTCCATGGTCTGGGGGTTGATGCTCATTCGGTCCGCACCGTGGCGGCGGATGGTTTCCAGCTTTTCCAGGTCCAGGGTATCCGGGCGGCCGCCCTCCACGGTAAACTCGATGCACCGGGACAAATCAAAGCTCTGGCGGATGGCATCCAGCAACCTGGCCAGCTGGTCCCGGGACAGGGTGGAGGGTGTGCCGCCGCCGATGTACAGGGTGCGCACCGTCCGGCCGGACTGGCGCAGCAGCTGGGCGGTGTAGCCGATCTCCCGGTGGAGGGCCTCCAGATAGGGCTCCAGCAGCTCAGTCTTTTTGCCGATGGTGCGGCTGACGAAGCTGCAATAGCTGCACCGGGTGGGGCAGAAGGGAATGCCCACATAGACGGAAACGTCCTGGGGCTGGGTCAGCTGGGCGGCGGCCACCGTGGCCTGGGAGCAGGCTACCGCCAGCGCCCGGCGGGGCGGCGTGACATAGTACACATCCCGCAACAGGGCATCGGCGGAGTCGGGACTGCCACCTTCCAGCAGGTGCTTGGTGGTGATTTTGGTGGGCCGCACCCCGGCCAGAGCGCCCCAGGCGGGGACGGCGGGCAGCAGCTGTTTGGCGGCGAGATAATAGCTCTGCTGCAGCAGCTGCCGCCGCAGACGGACGGTCTCCTGGGCCGCATCCATCTGCCGGGAGGCGGTGGCGGTGCGGCCGTTTATGGTGATTTGGGTTTCGGCAAGGAGCAGCCCCGCTTCCCGGCGAAGGGTGGAGACGGCGCTGCCCTGGGTATCCTCCGGCAGCAGCGCCAGCTGCAGCTGCTCCACGGCGTAACGGTCGTCGTGACCGATGAGTGTCAATTCCATAGTAAGTCCTCAGCGAAGATAGGGATTGTGCCGCTTTTCCTGGGCCAGGGTAGAGGTTTCTCCGTGGCCGGGAAGCACCCAGTAGTTTTTATCCAGCTGGGCGAGCCGGTGCAGGGAGCCTGCCAGAGCCTCCCAGCTGCCGCCGGGTAGGTCGGTGCGGCCGCAGCTTCCGCAGAACAGGGTGTCCCCGGAAAAGAGGGCATCCTGAACGGTCAGGCACACCGAGCCGGGGGTATGCCCCGGGGTGTGGAGCACCTGAATGTCCAGCCCGGCCAGGCAGAGCCGGTCGCCCTCGCCGTAGCTGTGGGTGTGGTAGAGCGGCCCGGCGGTGAAGGCTGGGGGCATGGTCAAATCCTCCGGGCACAGGTACACCCGGCACTGGGTGTCCGCAGCCAGGTCCCGCACGGCCCCAACATGGTCAAAGTGGCCATGGGTGAGCAAAATGGCTTCCAGCGTCAGCCCCAGTTCCTGGAGCTTGTCCAAAATCAGGTCGCCGGAATAGCCGGGGTCGATGACACAGCAGGTTTTGCTGCCGTCATCGTGGAGGATGTAGCAGTTGGTCTGGTAATCGCCCAGGGTGAGCATGTGGATCTTGCGCATAAAAAGCCTCCTGTCCGGGGGAGATTCAGCCCCGCCGGGGGCTGTCCATCAGCTGGTCGGTGTCGAGGATCAGGGTCACCGGGCCGTCGTTGACGGAGGCGACCTGCATGTCGGCGCCAAACTGCCCGTGCTGGGGCGGGTAGCCCAGGTCGGCGCAGTCAGCCAGGAACTGCTCATACAGAGCGTTGCCCAGCTCCGGATTTGCGGCATCGGTGAAGCTGGGGCGGCGGCCCTTGCGGCAGTTGCCGTAGAGGGTGAACTGGCTGACCACCAGAACTTCCCCGCCTACGGTATCCAGCCCCAGGTTCATCTTGCCGTTTTCGTCTTCAAAAATTCGCAGGCCCAGGGCTTTTTCTGCCAGATACCGGCACTCCTTGGGTGTATCCTGGGGGCCGACACCCAGCAGGATCAGAAAGCCCTTGCCGATTTTTCCCACGACCTGACCGTCGATGGTCACGGAAGCGGAGGTAACTCTTGTCAATACAGCACGCATAGGTTGATCTTCCTTAATTTTGTCCTCTCCGGGAGCCGATGACATCCCGGATGTTCAGCAGTTTTTTGCGGATGGATTCCAGCTCGGCCACGTTCTTGACCTCGAAGCGGACGGTGAAGGTGCTGCGGCCGCCGGGGAGGTCCTTGCCGTTCAGCTCCTTCACCCGAATCCGGGCGGTGGTCATGGCGGTGGCCACGTCCAGCAGCAGGCCGTCTCTTGTAATGCAGTCCAGCTCCAGGGTGGTCTCGAAGGGCTGCTCCTCCTGGTTGGCCCAGCGGACCCGAACCCAGCGGGCGGCCTGACGGGGGTCTTCCCGGCTGGCGGCGTTGGGGCAGTCCGCCCGGTGGATGCTGACACCGAAGCCCTTGGTGATGAAGCCCACGATGGGGTCACCGGGAACGGGGGTGCAGCACTTGGCGAACTTGATCATGCACGAGTCGATGTCCTCCACAATGACCCCGTTCACCGCATGGCGGTTCCGGGCAGCCGCTTCGCTGTCCGGCCGGACCCGCAGGGGATTCTGGGGGAGCCGCTCCGCATTTTGGGCCTTCACAGCCTTGGTCACATCGTCCCGGATCCGGCCCACGGCCTTGGTGGCGGTGAGGCCGCCGTAGCCGATGGCGGCGTACATGTCGTCCCAGTTTTCAAAGGACAGCTTTTTCAGCAGGTGGCTTTCCAGCTCCGGGTCGGTCAGGGCGGCCAGGGGCAGGCCCTCCCGCTTCATCTCGGACTCGAAGGAGGCACGGCCGTGGACAATGTTTTCCTCCCGCTTTTCCTTCTTGAACCACTGCTTGATCTTGGTGCGGGCCTGGTTACTCTTGCAGATGGTGAGCCAGTCCCGGCTGGGGCCCTTGGCGGATTTGGAGGTGAGCACTTCCACAATGTCGCCGTTTTTCAGCTTGGAGTCGATGTTGGCGATGCGGTTGTTGACCTTGGCGCCGATCATGGCGTTGCCCACCCCGGAGTGGATGGCGTAGGCAAAGTCGATGGGGGTGGAGCCGGCAGGCAGGGAGACGATGCGGCCCTTGGGAGTGTAGACGAACACCTCGTCGTCGAACATGTCGATTTTCAGGGACTGGACAAATTCCTCAGCATCGGAATCCTGCTGGCTTTCCAGCAGGCGGCGGACCCACTCGAAGTCCTTTTCTGTGCCGCCGCCGCTGCCCTGCTTGTATTTCCAGTGGGCGGCGATGCCGTATTCGGCGGTTTCGTGCATTTCCCAGGTGCGGATCTGCACCTCGAAGGGGATGCCCTGAGAGCCGATGACGGTGGTGTGCAGGGACTGGTACATGTTGGGCTTGGGGGTGGAGATGTAATCCTTGAACCGGCCGGGCACCAGGTTGAACAGGTCGTGGATGTGGCCCAGCACATTGTAGCAGTCGGGAATGGTATCCACGATCACCCGGAAGGCATAGATGTCGTACAGCTCGTCCATGGTCTTGCCCTGGGCCTGCATTTTGCGGAAGATGGAGTAGACGTGCTTGATGCGGCCGTAGGTCTTGCTGCGAATGCCCATGGAGCTTAGGCGCTCGGTGATTTTCTTCTGGATGGTGGCCATGAAGGTCTCGTCCTGCTCCTTGTGGGATTGCAGGTAGGAGGTGATTTCCTCATAGGCTCCCGGGGCCAGATACCGCAATGACAGGTCTTCCAGCTCCCATTTGACCCGCTGCATACCGAGCCGGTGGGCCAGGGGGGCGTAGATGTCCATGGTCTCCTTGCACTTCTTGATCTGCTTTTCCGGGGTCTGGTACTGCATGGTGCGCATGTTGTGGAGCCGGTCGGCGATCTTGATGAGCACAACCCGGATGTCTTTGGACATGGCCATGAACATTTTGCGCAGGTTTTCCATCTGGGCCTGCTCGGAGGTGGAGAAGTTGGCCCGGGTCAGCTTGGTAACGCCCTCCACCAGCTCAGCCACGGTGGGGCTGAAAATTTTCTCGATGTCCTCGTGGGAGGCATCGGTATCTTCGATGCAGTCGTGGAGCAGAGCGCCCAGAATGGCATCCATGTCCAGCCCCATTTCGGCCACGATCTGGGCCACGGCCAGGGGGTGGATGATGTAAGGGGAGCCATCCTTGCGCTTTTGGAACTGGTGCTTGACGTTGGCGTACTCCACCGCCCGGTCAATCAGCGCCATGTCTGCGCCAGGCAGGTGCTTGGCAATGGCGTTTTGCATGGAGGCATAGTGCTGTTCAAAGGTTTCCATAAGTAGTTCAGCTCTCTTTCGCTTGCAGCAGGCGCTGCATGGTGGGGCTTTGGGTCAGGTCGGCTTTGCTGTCGCCGGGGGTCAGGCGGATGGTGATGTACTTGTGCTGGCGGGTAATTTCCAGCAGGCCCACGTCCCGGAAAATATCCAGGCAGGCCAGCATCTGCCCCAGGGACAGGGGGCGGCCCGACCAGCGGACGATCTTGCGGCACAGGCACATCGGGGATTCCTCCACGGTGGGGCGGGCCGCAGCGGTGAGGTAGCGCCAGACCATGGCCAGGGTGGGCCGGTCCGGCAGCAGGGCACCGGCTTCCGCCGATGTGATGGTCCCGGCGGCCAGGGCACGGTAGCCGGAGACATCCGCCGGGCAGGGAGCGGCGCAGCTGGGGCGAATGTCCAGCACGTTCATCTGCACCGTGCGCTCACTGCGGTAGTCGTTGATTTGGGGCGTGAAGGCCACATCCACCAGGTCTCCGGGCTGGATGGAGACACTGTGGGGATCGGCGGAAAAATAGATGGCGTTGATGCCGGTGCGGCCGCTGCGCAGCCGCAGGCGCATGTGGCGGCCGCCGCCCACCATGCTGATGCGCTCGATGGTGAGATTTTTCACCATCAGCACCGGCTTGGGGCAGCTGTTGCCGCAGGGCTCCAGCACGTCCAGAGATTCGATGTTGGGAATGGTCAGCAGCTCCGCCGGAACGGCGCAGTCCACATCCAGGCTGGTTCTGGGCGCATCGTCACAGAAGAAGCCTGCCGCCAGCTGGCAGACCTGCCGGCGAAATTCCGGGATGTTCTCCCGGTGGATGGTAAAGCCCGCCGCCAGCTCGTGGCCGCCGTAGCTTTCCAGCAGGGGCGCCAGGGCGGAGAGGGAGGCGAACAGGTTGAAGCCGCCGTGGCTGCGGGAGCTGGCCTTGCCGTGGTCGCCGTCCAGGCAGATGAGGAAGGTGGGGCAGGCGTATTCCTCCGCAATGCGGCTGGCCACGATGCCCACCACCCCCTGGTGCCAGCTTTCGTCGGCCAGGACAATGGCCTCCGGGGGCGCTCCGGCGGGGAGCATGGACACCGCCTGGCGGTAGATTTCCGACTCCACGCTTTGCCTTTGGCGGTTCAGTTCGCACAGCTGGTGGGCCACCTGGGCGGCCCGCTCCGGGTCCTGGGTGAGGAACAGCTCCAGCGCCAGGTCGATCTGCCCCATGCGCCCGGCGGCGTTGATCCGGGGGGCCAGCATGAAGCCGATGGAGGTGGAGTTGAGACTGGCCTGGTCACAGCCGCTTTCTGCAATCAGGGCGGCGATGCCGGGGCGGCGGGTGCGGCGCAGGGATTCCAGACCCTGGGCCACAAAGGTGCGGTTTTCCCCCAGCAGGGGCATCACATCGGCCACCGTGCCCAGGCAGACCATGTCGGCATACTCAGAAAGCACCGCATCCTGGTCGCCGGACAGGGCGCAGGCCAGCTTGAAGGCCACGCCAACGCCGGACAGGTTCTTGTGGGGATAGCCGCCGTCAGGCCGGTGGGGGTCCACTACCGCCGCTGCCTGGGGCAGGGCATCCTTGCATTCGTGGTGGTCGGTGATCACCAGATCCATCCCCAGCTCCCGGCAAAGCTGGGCTTCTGCCAGGGCGGTGATGCCGCAGTCCACGGTGATGATCAGCTTCACGCCCTCCTGGTGCAGCTGGTGGATGGCGATGGGGTTCAGGCCGTAGCCCTCCTCCAAACGGCCGGGTATGTAGCTGCGCACGTCCGCCCCGTTGCGCCGGAGGAAATCCGTCAGCAGGCAGGTGGCGGTAATGCCGTCTACGTCATAGTCGCCGAATACGGCGATGCGCTCCCCCTGGGCCATGGCCAGGGCCACCCGGCCGGCGGCAAGGTCCATGTCGGTCATCAAAAAGGGGTCCAGCAGCGGTGCGCTGCAATCCAGGCAGGCCCGGGCCTGGGCACCGTCCTCAATGCCCCGGGCGGCCAGCACCATGGCGGCCAGGGGCGGATAGCCGCTCCCGGCCAGAGCGTTGACGGCACCGGGCTTCGGGTCGCTTACATTCCAAATTCCATATTTCACGTTGCCACACATCCAATAATAACATTTTCTCACTATTATAGCAAAAAAATGCTGGATTTACAATAGGCTTACGGGAAAAAGTCTGGGGCTATGGCTGGGGCGGGCGGCTTGAGCCGGCGCTCAGCTGCATGGCGGCCACCGCCAGCAGGGGCGACAGCAGCATCCCGCCGATGCCCCACAGCTTGTAGCCGGCGTAAAGCAGCATCAGCGTCACCAGCGGGTCCAGCCCCAGGTGGCGGCCCAGCAGCTTCGGCTCCAGGGCGGAGCGGGTCAGAGAGGCGGTGAGGTAGATGCCCAGCAGCCCCAGGGCCTGGGCACCCCGGCCTTGCAGCAGGCTCAGCGCCGCCCAGGGCAGCAGCACCGTGCCGGTGCCCAGCACGGGAAAGGCATCCACTAAGCTGATGCCCACCGCCCACACCGGGGCGTAGGGGATCCGCAGCAGCACAAAGCCCAGCACCAGGATCACGAAGGTGACCCCCATCAGCGCCGCCTGGGCCTTGAGCCAGCCGCCCAGGGCGTTTTTCAGCCGGTTCCAGGCATCGTACAGGGCCTGCCGCCGGGGCTTAGGGATCCGCTGGGCCAGCCAGCGGCGCATCCGGGGCAGCTTGGCGGAAATCATGATCCCCGCCAGAATGGTGGTGCCCAGCCCCAGGGCGCTGTCCGGGATGTGGCTGAGTAGATTGCCCGCCAGGGCCAGCAGATACCGCACCAGCCGGTCCAGCAGGGCGGCACCGTCGGAAAACAGGGCCTGGATATTCTCCTGAAGCACCGGGCGCAGGCTGTCCGGGGCGGAAGCGGTGCGTTCCAGCAGCCAGCTCTGGGCCATGCGCACCCCGGAGCGGGCGGCCTGCTCCAGCTCCGGCAGGGCATTGGCCAGGGAGCCAAGCTCCCGCACCACCACGGCGCACACCAGCAGCACCGCCATGGCCGCCAGGAAAAAGGCCATGCCCACCCCGATCAGGGCGCTGGCTCCCCGGGGCAGGCGGAGCCGCCGCTGCAAAAACGACACCATCGGCTCGGCGGCAGCGGCCAGGGCCAGCCCCAGCAGAAACGGGGCGCACAGCGGCAGCATCCACCGGGCGAAGACCCACACGGCGGCAAAGACCAGCAGAACGGAAACAATGGATTTGGAACCGGGACGCAGAAAAACCCCTCCTTTCCCGGAGAATAGGAAACATATAGCCGGAAATTGCCCTGGGCTTTGGGGCAATTTTAACAAGGGACTTGCTTTTTCTGAAATGTATGCTACAATACGTAGAAGAAAAACAAATGTTGCCCCAATGAACACAGAGGATAGAGGAGGTTGTCTATGTCCACAAAACCCCAGTACTACATCGTAGAAGCATCGGCGCTGCCGGAAGTGTTTCTGAAGGTGGCGGAGGCCAAGCGGCTGCTTTCCACGGGAGAGGCTTCCACGGTCAACGAGGCAACGCGCATGACGGATATCAGCCGCAGCGCTTTCTATAAATACCGGGATGCGGTGCTGCCCTTTCAGAACATGATGACCGGGCGGATCATCACCTTCCAGATGCTGCTCCATGACGAGCCGGGCCTGCTCAGCGATCTGCTGATCGTCTTCGCCCAGGCCAAGGCCAACATCATCACCATCAACTCCATTGTGCCCACCAACGGCACGGCGGTGGTGACCATCTCCGCTGAGACGATGGACTTGACGGTGCCCCTGGAGGAGCTGCTGCACCAGCTGGAGAGCAATCCCGGCGTGGTGAAGGCGGAGGTCCTGGCGGGCTGAGCCGGTGAACATGGAACTGCTGTCCCTGGGGATGGCAGTTTTTTTGAGAGCCGCTCCGGCGCAAACCTTAGAAAAAGTACACGTTTCGGCCGCCTGTGACATAGGATGGCCCGGGAGGAATGCTTATGCTGTTCGTGCACAAATACGGGGGAACATCCCTGGCCGATGCCCGGCGGCTGGACCGGGCTGCCCGCCGTTCGGTGGAGCTGGCCCGGCAGGACCACCAGCTGGTGCTGGTGGTCTCCGCCCAGGGGGACCACACCGACCGGATGATTGAAAAGGCGGCCCAGACGGCGGCCTGCCCCAGTCTCCGGGAGATGGATGCCTACCTGGCGGCCGGGGAGCAGATGGCGGCAGGGCTGATGGCCATGGCCATTGGGGAGCTGGACTGGCCTGCGGTGAGCCTCACCGGCTGGCAGGCGGGCATCCGCACCGACGGCCGCCACGGCGATGCCCGCATTCTGGACATTGACACCGGCCGCATCCGCCAGGAGCTGGCTGCTGGCAAAATCGTGGTGGTGGCGGGCTTCCAGGGCCTTGGTCCGGCGGGAGACATCACCACACTGGGCCGGGGCGGGTCCGATACCACCGCAGCGGCGCTGGTGGCATGGCTCCATGCGGACCAGTGCCGGATTTTCACCGATGTGGACGGCGTCTACGACCGGGACCCCCGGAAGGACCCGGCGGCGGTGCGGATGAGCCGGATCGGCTACAGCCAGATGCTGGCGCTGATCGACCAGGGCGCTCAGGTGCTCCACCGGCCCAGCGTGGAATTTGCCCAGGAGCACAGGATCTGCCTGGAGGTGCTGTCGGCCTTCACCGGCGCACCGGGGACCCTGGTGGGGGAGTTGGAATCATTGTAGCCAGAGGCTGCATAGGATATTCACCAGGCAGGAAAAATCAAAATCCCCGGGAAAAAAGCCTTGACATTTCCCTGTAAGCATGGTAGAATACCCGGGTAATCAAGAAGGCTGAACATCCGCCTCACCGTCAGCAATGCGAAACGGTCCAATACTCACCTTCCCTCCGGGGAAGTATGGGGTTATGGTGCGGATGCTCTGGCATCCGCTTTTTGTTGTTTATTTGGAGGTGCTTACCATCGCAAAGTTAGACCATCAGCTCAACGAGGAAATCCGGGACAAGGAAATTCGCCTGATCGGCGCAGACGGTGCCCAGCTGGGCATTATGTCCGCAGCCCAAGCCAACGCTATGGCGGAGGAACAGGGTATGGACCTGGTGAAGATTTCCCCCAACGCCACACCGCCTGTGTGCAAAATCATGGACTATTCCAAGTTCTGCTTCGACCAGAAGAAGCGGGAGAAGGAAGCCCGGAAGAACCAGCGTGTGGTGGAAATCAAGGAGATCCGCATGAGCCCCAGCATCGACACCAACGACTTTGAAACCAAGGTCCGTGCCGCACTGAAATTCCTCAACGACGGCAACCGGGTAAAGGTCAGCGTCCGCTTCCGTGGTCGTGAAATGGCCCATACCAACCTGGGTGAGAAGCTGCTGCTGGAGTTTGCCCAGAGCTGTGCTGAGGTCGCCAGCATGGAGAAGAATCCCAAGCTGGAAGGCCGCTTTATGGCGATCTTCCTCACCCCCAAGAATAGCAAGTAAGTATTTTTTACAAAAGATAAACGGAAGGAGAACCACCTATGCCCAAGCTGAAGACCCATAGCGGTGCAAAGAAGAGATTCAACCTGACCAAGTCCGGTAAGGTGAAGAGAGCCCACGCTTACAAGAGCCACATCCTGACCAAGAAGACCACCAAGCGTACCCGCCATCTGCGTGCTACCGCTTACGCCGACATGACCAATGTCGACGCCATCAAGAAGATGATTCCCTACAAGTAAGGCAGAAGGAGGATACTGAGAAATGGCAAGAGTTAAAGGCGCAATGATGACGCGCAAGAGAAGAAACGCTACCCTGAAGCTGGCCAAGGGCTACTGGGG
>X4_Red_Fox__coassemble_102_pt1 | contig 16972 bp, 16 predicted proteins | sample X4_Red_Fox__metabat2_low_PE_004 | metagenome-assembled genome bin X4_Red_Fox
CGGCAATGGTGCTGCCGCCGGGGGAGCAGACGGCATCCTTCAGCGCACCGGGGTGCTGGTGGGTTTGCAGGTACATCTGGGCAGCCCCTGCCATGGTCATGGCGGCGTAGTCCATGGCCTTGCCCCGGGGGATGCCGCAGGCCACGGCACCGTCGGCCAGCGCCTCGATCATCAGATACATATAGGCCGGACCGCTGCCGGACAGGGCACTGGCGGCATCCATCAGCCGCTCCTCCAGCGGGTCCAGCAGGCCGCAGCAGGCCATGTCCCCCAGCCAGCTGTCCAGCATCTGCTGGGTCACCAGGGCGTTGGCGCAGTAGGGGATGACCCCCATGCCGATGGAGGTGGGGGTGTTGGGCATAATGCGGATGATGGGCAGCTCGCAGCCGGCGAAGGCCTGGATTTGGCTAAGCTCCAGCCCGGCGGCCATGGAGATGAGCAGGGGCTTGCGCTGGGCCAGCACCGGCTGCAAGGGCAGCAGCATGTCCTGCATCATGTGGGGCTTGACCCCCAGGAAAATCCGCTCACAGCCCCCGGCAATGGCGGCGTTGTCCAGGTAGGAGATGCCCAGCTGCTGGGCCAGGGCTTTGCCCTTGCCGCTGCGGTCAGACAGGGCGATGTCCTTGGTTTGGGTGCTCAGTGCCGTGGCGATGGCGCCGCCCATGTTGCCGCAGCCGATGAATCCGTATGTCATAGGGAATCCTCCTTAACGCACCTGGCCGGTGCCGTGAATGATGTATTTGTAGGTGGTCAGCTCCCGCAGACCCATGGGGCCACGGGCGTGGAGCTTCTGGGTGGAGATGCCCATTTCACAGCCCAAGCCAAATTCGCCGCCGTCGGTAAACCGGGTGGAGGCGTTGACGTACACCGCTGCGCTGTCCACGCCGGCGGTGAACATGCGCTCCGCTTCGGCGCTGCGGGTGACGATGGCTTCACTGTGGCCGGTGGAGTGGGCGGCGATGTGGGCCACCGCCTCCTGGACGTTTTCCACGCACTTCACCGCCAGGATGTAGTCCAAAAACTCCGTATCAAAGTCCTCAGGCCCGGCGGGGACCCCGGGGATGATCCCGGCGGCGGTTTCGTCCAGGCGCAGCTCTACACGCTGGCCGATGCGCTGATGCAGCCGGGGCAGGAACTGGGGGGCAATGGCCTTGTCCACCAGCAGCACCTCCTGGGCGTTGCACACGCTGGGGCGGCTGGTTTTGGCATTTTCCACGATGTTCACCGCCATGTCCAAATCCGCCGTCTTTTCCACGTAAACATGGCAGATGCCGGTGCCGGTGGCGATGCAGGGCACGGTGGCGGTGCGCAGGCAGGCGTTGATGAGCCCGGCGCCCCCTCTGGGGATCAATAGGTCGATGTAGCCATTGGCGGTCATCAGCGCCGTGGCGCTGGCCCGGCTGGTGTCCGTCACCAGATTCACCGCAGCTTCCGGGATGTTTTGGGCTTTCAGCCCGGAGCGCAGGGCCTGGACAATGGCGCTGGCGGAGCGGAATGCCTCCTTGCCCCCTCGCAGCACGCACACGTTGCCGCTTTTCAGCGCCAGGGCGGCGGCATCGCTGGTGACGTTGGGATGGCTCTCATAGATGATGGCGATTACGCCCATGGGCACGGAAACCTTCTCGATTTCCAGAGCATCCTCCCGGACGTGCCGGTCCAGCACCAGGCCTACCGGGTCCGGCAGCTTGGCTACGTCCCGAATGCCCTGAGCCATGGCGGCGATGCGGCCCTCGTTCAGCAGAAGCCGGTCCAGCATAACGGAGGACACGGTTTCCCGGGCGGCATCCAAATCCAGGGCGTTGGCGGCGAGAATGGCCTCCTGGTGGGCAAGAAGGGCATCGGCCATGGCGTTTAAGGCATCGTTCTTTTCCTGGGTGGTCAGTCCGGCCACCAGGGCCTTGGCGGCCCGGGCGTTTTCCAGCATGGTTTGCATAGCGGTTCCTCCTTTCGGCTCAGGGGGCGAAGAAGCGGGTGCCCACATCCTGGCCGTCAATAATATCATATAGATTTTCCGGATTGCTGCCGTTGGCGATCACCATGTCGCAGCCGGATTCCAGGCAGATTTGGGCCGCCCGGAGCTTGGTGATCATGCCGCCGGTGCCCTGGCTGCTGCCGCTGACCCCGGCCAGCCGGAGAATGCTGTCGTCCAGGGTGGTGATGCGGTGGAGCAGCTGGGCATCGGGATGGGTGTGGGGGTCGGCGGTGTACAGGCCGTCAATGTCCGACAGGAGAATCAGCAGCTGGGCCTGGACGCTTTTGGCCACAATGGCCGCCAGGGTGTCGTTGTCGCCGATGACGATTTCCTCGGTGGCGACGGTGTCGTTTTCGTTGAGGATGGGCAGCGCTCCCAGCTCCAGCAGCCGGTTCAGGGTGTTGGTAAAGTTGCGGTGGCGGGTTTCGTCGGCGGTGTCTGCGCCCGTGATCAGCAGCTGGGCCACCGTGTGGTGGTAGTCTCCGAAAAGCTTGTCATAGATGTACATCAGCTCGCACTGCCCAACGGCAGCGGCGGCCTGCTTGGTGGGGATGTCCGTGGGCCGCTGGCGCAGCCCCAGCTTGCCAACCCCCATGCCGATGGCGCCGGAGGAGACGAGGATCAGCTCGTGCCCGGCATTTTTGATGTCGCTCATCACCTTGCACAGCTGCTCCACCCGGCGGATGTTCAGATGCCCGGTGGGGTGGGCCAGGGTGGAGGTTCCGATTTTGACCACAATACGCATAGATGCGCCTCCTGAGTTGAGACTTTTGCCCCATTATACCACTTCCCCCCAGGCAAGTAAAGAAGCAAAGCCCCGGCAGCGGCGGAAATGTTTCCAATTCCCGGTTGCATTTGCCTGGCGGGTGGTGGCGGGAAGGTATTTCGCCTTTGCCAAGCTGAATGTAAATTGGTCGGCCCCCTGTGTCCTCTATGAATATGCACCCCAGGCCCAGAGCCTGACGGAGCTGGCCCGCTGGGACAAGGTAGACTTGACGGGGCTGGCGCTGCCCTGAAAAAACCAGAAAAACGGACGGCGTTCCCATTGGGGAAAGCCGTCCGTTTTGACGAAGCGGATATTATTCTGTCTGTACCAGCCAATTGTACTGCGCAGCGGTGAGCCGATAGATGCCCTGGTAGGGCTGTTCCAAATAATAAGCGCCGTTTTTCTCATAGGCAAAGACGGTGCTGGTGCCGCCGCCCTGGTGCTCAAAAATAATTTGCATGGGATGTGCTGCATCGGGATAGTCCTGAACGCTTTCCCGGTTGGTAGGCTGAGCAGCAGACAAGGTGGAAAGCACTTCCTGCATCCAGGTCGTGTCGGTGTAGGTTTTGGTGGTTCCGTCCGAAGAAATGTGCACAGAAACAAGGGCCTCCGCAGCGGGCAGCTGAATGGGGGAGACCTGTTTTCCACAGGCGGCGAAGCCGACTGTGCCCAAAAGCAGCAGAATCAGCGCAATGGCCTTTTTCATAGGGGGATACCTCCTGAAAGGGGAATATACACCGATTGTACCACGCAGCTGTGAACAAATCTACCGAGCCTGCCCGTTCTTCGCCCCGTCCGCACTGTGGATGCCAAACAGGGGCCTGGCGACCTTCTTATACAGCAGCATGGTCAGCACCGACACCACCGCTCCCTTGACCAGGTTCAGCGGCGCAACGCAGAGCATGACGAAGGTGGTCACATTGTGCACGCCGCCCCAGATTTGACTGCCCATGGCAATGATCTGCTCCAGGGGCAGGCCGTAGAGCTGGGAGAACTTGGGCAGCAGATAGAGGGCATTGAAGGCGCTGCCAAACACCGCCATGGACAGCGTGCCCAGGGTCAGGCCGATTACGGCGCTGTGGCGGCTTTTGTGCAGGTGATACCAGAATGTGGCGGGCAGGACGAAGGAGCACCCCACCACAAAGTTGGCCAAATCCCCCACAAAGGCGGTGGAGGTGCTTTTCAGCAGCAGCTTCAGCAGGATTTTCACCGCCTCGCAGACCACGGTGGCGCTGGGCCCTAAGTAAAAGCCGCACAGCAGCACCGGCAGCTCCGAAAAGTCCAGCTTGTAAAAGCCGGGGGCCAGAATCAGCAGGGGAAAGTCCAGCATGTGCAGCACGGCGGCAATGGCGGCGCTGATGCCGATGATGCTGACCCGCCGGGCGGTGGGCACCCGCCGCTTATCCGGCAGCAGCCGCTCCAGCAGCTTGGCCAGCAGGGTAAGGCCCGCCATCAGGGCGATGGTCATGGCCACGAAGCCGAGATTGTCCCGAAGCTGGGTCCAGAAGGTTGTCATAGATCTGTCACCTCACAAAAAAATCCGCCCTGGGAATAGACCCAGGGCGGGAAAAAACGCAAGAAAGGCTTGCGTATCTTCTTTCATCCAGACTATACTGTCGGTTTCGGAGTTGCACCGAATCTGCGCCGAAGCGCTCGCGGACTATACCGCCGGTGGGGAAGTTCGCCCCGCCCTGAAGATACTGTTCAGTTCTTCTACAGCATAGCACGCAGGGGCGGACTTGTCAAGTGGGGACAGGTGTGGTAAGATGGAGCTGCTTACGTCTGGGCCGTCGCAGCTGGCGGCGTGGCTGTGTCGGCCGTGGGGGTGGTTGCGGCGGTGGAGGGCACGGGGGCACTCTGGGTGCGCTGGAAGCCCTGGATCTTGCCGCCGGGGGCGGTGCTCGTAATGTCGCCGCCGATGATCTCCCCCTTGTATACCAGCACGGTGGCGTACACCGGCTCCGTAGCGCCGGGGTAGTTGGTCACCTGGTAGACATAGCGCATGGCCTTTTTCCCGGCGAATTGGCTCAGGTCATACCCCTGGCCCTTTTGCAGGGCGTTGTAGCGCTGGAAAACCGGGTCCGGGTCGGTGGGGATTTTCACCTGGCTGCTCTCCGTGGGAGAGGTGGTGACTTCCCAGCCGAAGCCTTTTAGAAATTCCACCCGGGCATCGTTGCTTCCGGCGGCAGGCGCAGCGGTGGCGGCAGTCTCCTCATCGCCGCCCAGCAGCACCACCAGCGCCAGCACCACCGCCGCAGCGGCGGCCAGTGCGGCCAGAATTTTTTTCAGATCGACCTTTGCGGTCATAACCATCATGGCAATCCCTCCTGGTTAAGCTAGGTGCTACAGCCTATGTCTGTACCGGCGGGGATAGAACGGAGGAACTATGGAGCGATTGGACAAATTCCTGGCAGGGGCCGGGGCAGGCACCCGCAGCCAGGTGAAGATTCTATTGAAGCAGGGCCAGGTCACGGTGGACGGCACCGTGGAGCGGGACCCGGGGCGGAAAATCGACCCCCAGCGCCAGCAGGTGGCCCTGAACGGGCAGCCGCTCAGCGGCTGGCGGCGGGTGGTGGCCATGCTCAACAAACCGGCGGGCTACGTCACCGCCACGGAAGATGCTGCCCAGCCCACGGTGATGGAGCTGCTGCCCAAGCAGTGGGCATCGCTGGAGCTAAAGCCTGTGGGCCGGCTGGACAAGCAGACCGCGGGGCTGCTGCTGTTTACCAGTGACGGGGACCTGCTCCACCGGCTCATCAGCCCCAAAAAGCAGGTGCCCAAGCGCTACTATGCCCGGCACGAGGGCCAGGCGGGGCCGGAGGATGTGGCCTGCTTTGCCCAGGGCCTGACCCTGGCGGACGGCACGGTATGCCTTCCCGCCCTGCTGGAACCGCTGGGGCCGGGGGAGAGCTTCGTGACGGTGTGCGAGGGAAAATACCACCAGGTCCGGCGGATGCTGGCATCTCGGGGGATGCACGTGACCTATTTGGAGCGGCGGCAGGAGGCGAATCTTAGCCTGGACGGCCTGCCCCGGGGGCAGGTTCGGGAGCTGACAGATGCGGAAATTCGCCGCCTGGAGGGGGAATTGCCCGGTTTCCAGTCAAATTGCTGGGAGAATTTTGAACCAATTTTGAACAAAGACAGGGCCATGTTGGAATAATACATAAAAAAGAGGATAGTTTTTGCAGTAAAATGTCAAAAGGTATTTGCAAAATGCGCAAAAGCTGTGTATAATAATAACGCTAATTTGTGAAATGCGCATTTATGCAAGATACTAAGGAGTGACAAAAAGATGTCCAACAGTGTTTTTCAGAGCGTAATTGTCCAGTTGAGAGATGTTTCTGACCGCACCTTCGGCGTCATGGATTCGGAAGGATGCGTGGTGTCCTGCACGGATATGTCCATGCTGGGCGAGCGCTGGACGGAGGCAGCCCTGAAGGTGGGCGGCGGGTCCGACAGTGTGGTCACCTTTGCCCAGAAGACCTTCAAGGCCATTGTGGGCAGTTCCAACTATTTTGAATACGCCGTGTTCTGCACCGGCGAAGACGAGACGGCCCGGAGCCTGTGCGCCATGGCCTACATTGCCCTTAACGATGCCAAGATCTTCTACGAGGAGAAACACGACCGGGGCACTTTCGTTAAGAATATCATTATGGACAACATCCTGCCCGGCGATATCTATATCCGGGCCAAGGAGCTACACTTTGCCACCGATGCCTCCCGGGCGGTGTTCCTGATCCGCCAGGTGGGCCACAACGACGTGGCGACCATGGATGTGCTGAGCGGCATGTTCCCCGACAGAATGCAGGATTTCGTCCTGTCCATCAACGAAAGCGACATTGCCGTGGTCAAGCAGATCAGCAGCACCGCCACCGCTGAGGACCTGGAAAAAATCGCCCAGGGGGTGGAGGACACCCTGAAAAACGAGCTGCGGATCAAGACCGTCATCGGCATCGGCACCGTGGCGGAGCACCTGCGGGAGCTGGCGGATTCGTATAAGGATGCCCAGACCGCCATTGACGTGGGCAAGGTGTTCGACACGGAAAAGAGCATCATCAACTATGAGAATCTGGGCATCGGCCGGCTGATCTACCAGCTGCCCACCACCCTGTGCGAAATCTTCCTCAGCGAGGTGTTCAAGAAGAACTCCATCGATTCTCTGGACCAGGAGACCCTGTTCACCATCAACAAGTTCTTTGAGAACAACCTGAACGTGTCCGAGACCTCCCGCAAGCTGTTTGTCCACCGCAACACCCTGGTGTACCGGCTGGAAAAGATCAAAAAGCTCACGGGCCTGGATCTGCGGCAGTTCGACCACGCCATCGTCTTTAAGGTAGCGCTGATGGTGCGCAAGTACCTGACCAGCCGGGAGACTCGATAATCAATTTATGCACAACGCAGACCATTTTTGGCCTGCGTTGTTTTTCTGGGAAAATGTTGATATTCTGTAAATTCTGCGGCGTTTGCCCGGAAGATTCAGAATTATATTGACATCAGGCTTACAATGTGTTACAATTCGGTTACACTGCGGGCAGAATTGGGATTCCGAATTCCGCCCAAAAACAGGAGATAATGCTATGATACAATTTACGGATGTTGTGAAAACCTATGTAGAGGGCAACACAGCTCTCAATGGCGTTTCTATGCAGATCGAAGATGGGGAGTTCTGCTTCCTCATCGGCGCCTCCGGCTCCGGCAAGTCTACCATCATCAAGATGATCACCGGCGAGCTGAAGCCTACCTCCGGCACGGTCCATGTCAACGGCTACTCCCTGGAGCGAATCCGCAAGCGGGAGGTGCCCTATCTGCGACGCACCGTCGGCGTTGTGTTCCAGGACTACCGGCTGATCAACAAAATGACCGTCTACGAAAACGTGGCCTTCGCCATGCGGGTGGTGGGCGCAAAAGAGAAGGAAATCAAAGAGCGGGTGCCCTACGTGCTGGAGCTGGTGGGCCTGGAAGGGAAGATGAACCGGCATCCTACCGAGATGTCCGGTGGTGAGCAGCAGCGTCTGGCCATTGCCCGGGCGCTGGTGAACAACCCCTCCACCATCATCGCCGACGAGCCTACCGGCAACCTGGACCCGGAGCGGTCCTTTGAGATCATGGCCCTGCTTCAGGAGATCAACAACCTGGGCACCACCATGCTGGTGGTCACCCACGACCAGAACCTGGTCAAAATGTTCCACAAGCGCACCATCACCATTGATGAGGGCCTGGTGGTCAACGACGGATTGGAGGAAGAGACCGATGAAGCTGAATAATCTGGGATATCTGCTGAAAGAGGGCTTCCGGGGTATTTTCCTCCACGGATTTATGTCCTTTGCCGCCGTGTGCGTTACCGTGGCCTGCCTGGTGATCGTGGGCAGCTTCTCCATCCTGGCCTACAACCTGGACGTGATGGTGGAGGAGCTGAACCAGACCAGTGAGATCCTGGTCTACATAGACAGCGACCTGTCTGATGCCGAGGCCAAGAGCATCGGCACCAAAATCAACATGCTGGACAATGTGCTCAAATCCACCTTCGTCTCCCGGGAGGAGGCGCTGGAGGACTTCATCGCCGACCATGACGGCGATAGCGCTTTCAGCGGCGTCCAGGCCCAGGACCTGCGCCACCGCTATGTGGTGAGCCTGGAGGACAACACCAAGATGAAGCAGACCGACGAGCAGCTCAAGCAGCTGCCCGGCGTGGCCAAGACCAACGCCGCCTACGAGCTGGCGGAGGGCTTCTCCACCATTCAGGACGTGCTGCACCTGGTGTCGCTGGCCATCATCGCCGTGCTGCTGGTGGTGTCCCTGCTGATCATCTCCAACACCGTTAAGCTGGCCATGTACGACCGCAAGGACGAGATCGCCATTATGAAAATGGTGGGCGCTACCAACGGCTTTATCCGGTTGCCCTTCGTGGTGGAGGGCTTCACCCTGGGTATGGTGGGCGCTGTCCTGGCCTTCGGCCTGGAATGGCTGGGCTATGATGCCATGATCCAGAAAATTGCGGCGGTGGATGCGCTGCAGCTGTTCAAGCTGGTGTCCTTCCAGGAGCTGCTGATCCCCATGGTGGTGGTGTTTGCCGCTGCCGGTATGTTCGTGGGCATCGTGGGCAGCTGGACCTCCATCCGGAAGTTTATGGATGTGTAACCAGTGGAAAGCCCATGCAGCCCCAGGGCGGCACTTTCCGAAATCTAACGTAAGGACCCATTTGCACTATGTATAAAAAGAAACGTGCTGGCCGCATGCTTTCCCTGGCGCTGGCGCTGGTAATGGCGGCCTCTGTGCTGCCGCTGCCGGGCCGGGCCGCTTCCTCCCGGGAGATTCAGGAGCAGATCGACGCCCTGGAAGAGAAGAATGCAGCCATCCAAAAAGAAATCAACGCCATCCAAGGCCAGTATAACGCCAACTTCAAGGATATGCAGGACATGGTGGCCCAGAAGGAAGCCATTGACCAGGAGATGACCCTGCTCAGCAGCAAGGTGGAAACCACCAACCAGCAGATCAGCGCCTACAGCCAGCTGATCGCCGACACCCAGGAGGAGCTGGAAGATGCCCAGCAGGAGCTGCGCCTGCTCAGTGAGCAGCACCGTCAGCGGGTGCGGGTGATGGAGGAGCAGGGAAACCTGACCTACTGGGAGGTGATCTTCCAGGCCAACAGCTTCATCGACCTGCTGGACCGGCTGACCATGGTGGAGGAGATCAACGCCGCCGACCGCAAGCGGATTCAGCAGATGCGGATCGCCGCCGACATCGTCAGCGCCACCCAGCTGAATCTGGAAACGGAGAAATCCTCCCTGGAGGAGGTCCGCACCCAGCTGGCAGAGGATGAAAAGGCCCTGGCCGAAAAGCGGAAGCAGTCCGACGAGCTGCTCCACGAGCTGGAAAAGAAGGCCGAGGAATTTGAAGTCCTGCTGGCCCAGTCCGAGGAGCTGCAAGAGGAGCTGATGCAGCAGATCGCAGCCAAGGAAAAGGACCTGGAAGAGGCCAAGTATGACGAGTACCTGGCGAAGCTGGCCCTGCAGGGGGAGAACCCGCCCTCCAGCGCCACCTGGGTCACACCCGTCTCCGGCTGGCGGCTGAGCAGCCCCTTCGGCATGCGCAAGCACCCGGTGCTGGGCTACAGCCGGATGCACAACGGCATCGACATGGCCTGCGCTCAGGGAACGCCCATCTACGCCACCCGGGCAGGCAAGGTCACCCGGGCCTCGTATCAGGCCGGCGGCGCCGGAAACTATGTGAGCATCAACCACCTGGATGGCTTTGCCTCCATCTATATGCACATGACCCACTATGTGGTGTCCGCCGGACAGACGGTATCCCAGGGCCAGCTCATCGGCTATGTGGGCAGCACCGGCATTTCCACCGGCCCCCACCTGCATTTCGGAATCTCCTATGCAGGAACTTACGTAAACCCCCTGGCATACATCGCCTGATGGCGGTATGCGCCGTGTTTTTACTGAGGAGGACTCTCTATGAACAATCGCAAACGTATGGTATCCGTCCTGGCCGGTGTTATGGCGGCGGTGATGCTGCTGACACTGGTGCTGAGCTTGCTGCCTACCAAGGCCAGTGCGGCTTCCTCCAGCGAGATCCGCAAGCAGATCAACGCCCTCAAGGAGGAGAAAAAGCAGCTTCAGGGCAAAATCGAAGAAGTCCAGGAGCAGTACGAAGAGAACGAAAACGAAATCGCCAACATCATCGCCAAGAAAAACGTCATTGACCAGGAGATCCAGCTGCTCAACGAGCAGGTGACCAACATCAATGAGCAAATCAAGGCTTACAACCTGCTGATCGCCGACAAGCAGGACGAGCTGGACAATGCGGAAGACCACTATGACCAGCTCAACGACGAGAACCGGGTCCGGGTGCGGACCATGGAGGAAGAAGGGGAGCTGTCCTACTGGGAGGTCCTGTTCCGGGCCAACAGCTTCTCTGACCTTCTGGACCGGCTGAACATGGTGGAGGAGATCGCCGCTTCGGACAACCGCCGTCTGGCAGCGCTGAAGGAAGCCGCCAACAACGTGGTGGTGGCCCAGACCGATCTGGAAACGGAAAAGGACGACCTGGAAGTGGTGAAGCAGGAGCTGGATACCACCCAGGCCGAGCTGGACAACAAGCGCCAGGAGGCCGACGACCTGATCCAGGAGCTGCTGACCAAGGCCGATGACCTGGAAGCCCTGGAAGCGGAATTTAAGGCCATGGACGAGGACTTTTTGAAGCAGATCGCCCAGAAGGAAGTGGAGTTCAGCGCCGCCAAGCAGGCGGAGTGGGAAGCCTATATGGCCACCTACGTGCCCCCTACCCAGGCGGGAACTCCCGGTAACTCCGGCGGCGGTGGCGGAAGCAGCGGCGGCAGCAGCGGCAACTCCGGCGGTACCTCCGGTGGCGGCGGCTGGGTGCGGCCTTGCAGCTACACCTCCATCACCTCTCCCTTCGGCAACCGGGTGTCTCCCACCACCGGCGCTTCCACCTATCACCAGGGCGTGGACCTGGATACCGGCACGGGCTGGCCTGTGGTGGCAGCGAGAGCCGGTGTGGTGGAGATCGCAGGCTATGGCAACGCCCCCGGAAACTACGTCCAGATCAACCATCAGGACGGCTTCCGCTCCATTTACATGCACCTGAGCAGCTACTGTGTCAGCGCCGGCCAGATCGTCAGCGCCGGCCAGCAGATCGGTGCCACCGGTGCCACCGGCGTGGCTACCGGCGACCATCTCCACTTTGGCATCTCCCTGAATGGTGTGTATGTCAATCCCTGCAACTATGTGTCTTTGTAAATAGAAAACCAAACTCCCACAGCCCATTTTGGGCTGTGGGAATCCTTGCTTGATGAGGTGTATGCAGTGAAGAAGATTCTAAAATTTGGCTCCTATGTGCTGGTGGCGGCATTGGCTGCGGCGTTGACCCTGACCATGGTGACCGTTCAGCAGCGGCAGGAGCCTCGGAAACTGATGCAGATGGAAAAGCTGATCCAGGAGCGGTTCATCGGAGAGGTGGACCAGCAGGCCATGGAGGATGCGGCAGCGCAGGCCATGGTGGAGGCCCTGGGGGACCGGTGGAGCCACTACCTCACCGCCAGCAGCTATTTGAGCTACCAGGAGCGGGCGGAAAACGCCTTCGTGGGGGTGGGCATCACCATCACCCCGGCGGGGCAGGGCTTCCAAATCGTGGAAGTGGAGGCGCTTGGCCCCGCCAAGGAAGCCGGTGTCCAGCCGGGGGACCTGCTGGTGCAGGTGGACGGGCAGGATGTGACCCAGCTGAGCACGGACCAGGTCAAGGAGCTGGTCCGTGGCGAGGAGGGCAGCACCGTCACCCTGGGGCTGCTGCGCCAGGGGCAGACGCTCTCCCTGCCGGTACAGCGCAGCCGCATTCAGGTGCAGGTGGCAGCCGGCACCATGTTGGAAGGCCAGGTGGGCCTGGTGACCATTGAAAATTTTGACGACCGCTGCGCCCAGGAGACCATTGCCGCCGTAGATGCGCTGATGGAGCAGGGGGCCAAGGCCCTGATTTTCGACGTGCGCAACAACCCCGGCGGCTATGCCCATGAGATGGTGAAGGCTCTGGACTACCTGCTGCCGGAGGGGGAGCTGTTCCGCATGGAGCACTACGACGGCCGGCAGACCGTGGACAAGTCCGGGCCGGAATGTGTGGACTTGCCTATGGCGGTGCTGGTAAACGGGGATTCTTACTCCGCAGCGGAGTTCTTTGCCGCCGCCCTTCGGGAATACGAGGCCGCCCTGGTGGTGGGAGAGCAGACCTGCGGAAAGGGGTATTTCCAGAATACCTTCCGCTTCCAGGATGGCTCCGCCCTGGCGCTGTCCGTGGGCAAGTACTATACCCCCAAGGGCGTGAGCCTGGCCGGGGTGGGCATCACCCCGGATGTGCCGGTAGAAGTGGACGAGGAAACGGCAGCGGCCATCTACTATAACGCATTGGAGCCGGACCAGGACCCCCAGATTCAGGCAGCGCTGGAAGCGCTGGAAAAATACCAGAAGGAGGCAGCATAACATGGAAGACATTCTGAAAAATCGCCGCAGCATCCGCAAATTTCAGCCCCGCCAGGTGACGGACCAGGACCTGGATGCAGTCCTGGAAGCCGGGCTGTACGCCCCCAGCGGCATGAACACCCAGAAAACCGTGCTGGTGGCGGTGCGGGACCCGGAGGTGCGCAATCAGCTCTCCCGGATGAACGCCAAGGTGCTGGGCAGCAGCGCCGATCCCTTCTACGGGGCGCCCTGCGTGGTGGTGGTTCTGGCCGACCCGGCACGCTACACCTGGCTGGAAGACGGCTCGCTGGTGATGGGCAATCTGATGAACGCCGCCTACGCCCAGGGCCTGGGCAGCTGCTGGATCCACCGTGCCCAGCCCATGTTCGACAGCCCCGAGGGCAAGGCCTTGCTGCGCCAGTGGGGGCTGAGCGAGAATCTGAAGGGCGTGGGCAACTGCATCCTGGGCTATCCCGACGAGGCCCCGGAGGCAAAGCCCCGTCTGCCGGGGAGAATCGTTAAGGTGTGACTCCCATCGCCGGGACAATTCCATAGGAAACGGGGCTTGCCGCCATGTATTTTGGGGCAGGCCCCGTTTTGCACCAAAATGGGGGATTGCAAGGGATGGGGAAGTGTGGTATGATGGTGACGAAATCAGAAAAATGCCCGGGTATTTTGGAATGGGAAAATCCCAACGGTACCAAGCCGCCGTAGACGAACCATGCTGTCCCCCAGGTCATTGGAGCGCCGCTCCGAGAAGGCCGGGAAAATGGACGTTCGGAGTCGGAATACAGGCCCGGGCAGGGTTCGCAGGACTCTTGGGGGCGGTCCGGCGGATGGCTTGCGGCCTTTGCCGCTTTGGTCCCCGAAAGGGGGCTTTTTTTATGGGACGGGATGGGTTTTCCCAGTATCACCCGCTGACGAATTTCCTGTTTTTTGTAGGGGCCATCGGCTTTTGCGTGGTGTTTCAGCATCCGGCCTACCTGGCTGTGGGGATCTGCGGGGCGGCGGTGTACTATCTGCTGCTCCATGGCCGTGTGGGGCTGCATCGGTTGATGGGGATGGTGCCGGTGTTTCTGGTGGTGTCGGGGCTGAATCCTCTGTTCAACCACTATGGCAGCCGGGTGCTGTTTACCCTGTTCGGCAAGCCTTATACGTTAGAAGCGCTGTACTATGGCATGGCCCTGGGGGCCATGTTCGTGGCGATGCTGCTGTGGTTTGGCTGCTACAGTGCGGTGCTCACCAGCGACAAATTCGTGTGCCTGTTCGGCAGCCTGATCCCCTCCCTGTCGCTGCTGCTGGTGATGATCCTGCGGATGATCCCCAATCTGACCCGCCGGGCCGGAGAGATCGCCGCCGCCCGCAAGTGCATCGGCAAGGGCCTGGCAGAGGGGGCCACCAACCGGGAGAAGATTTCCGGCGGGCTGAAACAGCTGTCGGCCCTGACGGACTGGGCCTTGGAGGGGAGCATCCTCACCGCCGACTCCATGCGCTCCCGGGGCTACGGCAGCGCCAAGCGAACCAGCTTCCAGATTTACCGCCTGTGCTGGCGGGACTGGGCGCTGGTGGGGCTGATGGGGGTGCTGGCGGCGCTGGTGATTGGCCTGGGCGGGACCCAGGCCAGCTATACCCCCAAACTTTGGATTCCCCAGCCCGGCTGGGGATTGGTGTGTTACGGTGTATACGTGCTGATTCCGGCGGCGGTACACTTGCAGGAGGAACTGAAATGGCGGATTTTCGTATCGAGAATGTAACCTTTGCCTATCCCGGCAGCAGCCGCCCGGCGCTGGATGGGGTGAATCTGACGGTGGAGCAGGGGGAATACGTGGTGCTCTGCGGCCAGAGCGGCAGCGGCAAGACCACCCTGCTGCGGCACTTAAAATCGGTGCTCACCCCCTATGGCAGCCGCAGCGGACAGATTTTGCTGGACGGCGTGCCTCTGGAACAGATATCCCAGGGGGACCAGGCGAGGACCATCGGCTTTGTGATGCAGTCGCCGGAGGAGCAGATCGTCACCGACAAGGTTTGGCACGAGCTGGCCTTCGGCCTGGAAAGCCTGGGCACGGACCAGAAAACCATGCGCCTGCGGGTGGCGGAAATGGCCTGCTATTTTGGCATCCAGAGCTGGTTCCACCGGGATGTGGCCACACTGTCCGGGGGGCAGAAGCAGCTGCTGAACCTGGCTTCCATTATGGCCATGCAGCCCCAGGTGCTGATCCTGGACGAGCCCACCAGCCAGCTGGACCCCATAGCGGCGTCGGATTTTCTGAACACCGTGCGCAAGATCAACATTGAGCTGGGCACCACCGTGATTCTCACAGAGCACCGCCTGGAGGATATCTACCACTGTGCCGACCGGGTGGTGATGATGGAGGACGGAAAAATCACTGCCAGCGACGGGCCACGCCAGGTGGCGGCCCGGCTGTGGCAGCAGCACAGCCCCCTGTTCCCGGCGCTGCCCACCCCCACCCGGGTGTTCTACGCCGTGCAGACGGGGCCGGATTGCCCCCTCACCGTCCGGGAGGGGCGAAACTGGCTGAGCAAAAGCTTTGCCGGCAAACCCCTGACCCAGCCGTCGCCCCAGGACGAACCCATGCCGGAGACGAAGCAGCCGGCCCTGCGGATGAAGCAGGTGTGGTTCCGCTATGAAAAAAACGAGCCGGACGTGCTGCAAGGGGTGGACCTGACCGTGCCGGAGGGGACGATTTTTGCCGTGGTCGGGGGCAATGGAGCGGGAAAATCCACCATGCTGAAAGCCGCCTGCGGCATCTGCAAGCCCTATCGGGGCAGCATTGAAATTTTTGGCCAGAGCCTGGGCCGGAAGCGGCAGCTGTACCAGGGGTGCGTGGCTATGCTGCCCCAGGACCCCAGAAGCTTGTTCGTGGGCAAAACCGTGGAGGAGGATTTGCAGGAGATGAGCCGGGACGAAGAGAAGATCGCCGCCGTGGCCCGCACCTGCCAAATCACCCACCTGCTGCAATCCCACCCCTATGACCTGTCCGGGGGCGAGCAGCAGCGGTGCGCCCTGGCCAAGGTGCTGCTCACCCAGCCGAAGCTGCTGCTGCTGGACGAGCCGACCAAGGGTATGGACAGCTTCTTCAAGGGCTGCTTTGCCCAGATTTTGCAGCAGCTGAAGCAGCAGGGCATTACCACGGTGCTGGTTTCCCACGATGTGGAGTTCTGCGCCGAGTATGCCGACTTGGTGAGCATGTTCTTTGACGGGCAGATCGTCACCACGGATACGCCCCGCCGGTTCTTCGGCCAGAACAGCTTCTACACCACCGCCGCCAACCGGATGAGCCGGTGCGTGTTCCGCAATGCGGTGACGGCGGCGGATGTGACCGCCCTGTACCGGGCCAACCGGGAGGTGGGGCAATGAGGCGCTCCACCTGGGCCAATCTGGCGGTGATTTTCGTCCTGATCCCTATGACGCTGTTTCTGGGCACGAAGCTTCCGGGGCGGTGGTACTATCTGACCAGCACCCTGATCATTTTGGAAATCATGCTGCCCTTTTTCCTGGCCTTTGAAACCCGGCGGCCCCAGGCCCGGGAGCTGGTGACGCTGGCTGTGATGTGTGCGCTGAGCGTTGCCTCCCGGGTGGTGGTGCTGCTGCCCAATTTTAAGCCTATGACCGCCATCATTATGCTTGCGGGCATCGCCCTGGGGCCGGAGTCCGGCTTCGTCTGCGGGGCGGCCGGGGCCTTTGCCAGCAACTTCTTTTTCAGCCAGGGGCCGTGGACACCTTGGCAGATGATGGCCTACGGCCTGGCGGGATTTTTGGCCGGCGGGGTTTTCCACCGGCGCATCCCGGAGCGGCGGCCCTGGGTGCTGGCGGTTTTCGGCTTCGTGCTGATCGTGGCTCTAATCGGGCCGCTTCTGGACTGCTGCACCTTGCTGACGGTGGGCAGCCGCCTGAGCTGGAGCTATGCCGCAGCGGTGTTTGCCGCCGGATTTGTCTACAATGTGCAGCACGCCACAGCCTGCGCCGTGACCCTGCTGCTGGTGAGCAAGCCCCTGCTGGGGAAGCTGGACCGGCTGAAACGGAAATACGGCATGATGGATGCCCGACGGGAGGAAACGCCATGAAAAAAGAGCGGCTGTTTCTTTCCACCATCGACCCGGAAGCCCAGGATTTGGCCCGGGCCTATGGCCTGGGGCTGGAAATTGCGGAATTTTGCACCGCCTGGAACATGGACCGGGATTTTCCCCAAACGGATGCCCTGGTGCAGCGGAAGCTGGCGGGAATTTCCCGCCGGG
>X4_Red_Fox__coassemble_110_pt1 | contig 16538 bp, 14 predicted proteins | sample X4_Red_Fox__metabat2_low_PE_004 | metagenome-assembled genome bin X4_Red_Fox
CGATGATTTCCAGCCCCTGCACGCCGTTGGCGACGCCGTTTTCGTAGAGCTGTTCCAGCCGGGGGCGGTCCTCCGGCCGGAGCATCACCACCAGCGAGCCGATGCGCCGGTAGGGAAAATCCAATTCTTTGCTCAGGGCCTCCATGGCCTGGCCGCCCAGGACGTTAAGCTTTGCCATCAAAGAGCCGGCTTTGGCATCAAATCCGGCGTGTACAATGGCGGAGTTGGCCTTGGAGGTGCCGCAGCACACGTCCTCCGCCTGGTCCACCACCAGAAAATGTCCCGTCCTCCGGGAAAGCTCCCGGGCTATGGCGCAGCCGCTGACACCTGCGCCGATGATGATCACGTCCCACATATGCAATCCTCCTGGATGGTTCAGGCCCCTGCCTGATTTGCTAGGCATATTATACAAAAGAAAAGGGAAAATGGCAATGGTTTTATATTCAATTTCCGAAAATATCCGACAGGGAAAAGAATGCTGCCCCTATTGTAATTTTGGGCCGGCCGGAGTATAATGGAGAAAAAACACAGGAGGTTATATATGCAATACACCGTTTTGGGAAAGACCGGGCTGAAAATTGCCCGACTGGGCTTCGGTGGTATCCCCATCCAGCGCATCGATGCCACCCGCACCAAGGCGCTGATGGAGCAGCTGCGCCAGGCGGGAATCAACTTCATCGACACCGCCCGGGGCTACACCGTCAGCGAGGAATACCTGGGGGCGGCCCTGGAGGGCATCCGCCAGGACTTTATTCTGGCCACCAAGAGCATGTCCCGGACCAAGGAGGCCATGGCCAGAGACATTGACACCAGCCTGAAAAATCTGCGCACGGACTACATTGACCTCTACCAGGTCCACAACGCCACCCCGGAGCAGCTGGAGCAGGTGACGGCCCCCGGCGGTGCGCTGGAAGCGCTGATGGAGGCCAAGGCGGCAGGGAAAATCCGCCACATCGGCGTGACCTCCCATTCTCTGGATACCTTCCGCATGGCGGTGGAGCTGGACTGGGTGGAGACGTTCATGTTCCCGTACAACATTGTGGAGGACCAGGCCCGGGAGCTGATTGCCCGGTGCGCCCAGAAGAACATCGGCTTTATCTGCATGAAGCCCCTGGCCGGCGGCGCCATTGAAAACGCCACGCTGGCCCTGCGCTACATCTGCGCCAACCCGGATGTGACGGTGGTGATTCCCGGTATGGCCGCCCCGGAGGAGCTGGAACAGAACGTGGCGGCGGTGGCAGACACCTCGCCGCTGACGGCTCAGGAGGAGCAGGACATGCAGCAAATCCGCCGGGAGCTGGGCACCCAGTTCTGCCGCCGGTGCAACTACTGCCAGCCCTGCACGGTGGGCATCAACATCTCCGGCTGCTTCCTGTTTGAGGGCTACCACAAGCGCTACGGCCTGCAGCAGTGGGCGCAGAGCCGCTACGCAACCCTGGATAAGACCGCTTCGGACTGCATCGAATGCGGCGCCTGTGAGGAGCGCTGCCCATACAACCTGCCCATCCGCCAGATGCTGAAAAGCGTGGCCAAGGAGTTTGGGAAATAAGAGCGGAGGGAGAAATGAAGAAAAGAGGAAAATGGCTTATATTGGCCCATGTGCTGCTTTTGGTAGTCCTTGGGGGGGTGGTAGTGGAATTTGCGGAAGAAATTCAGGTAGTGAAAGAAAAGGTGTACTATACCCTGTTTCCGCTTCCTGTGACAGGAGCAACCGATGACCAGATTATACTGCACCCGGTGGAGAAGAATCCCGATGCCTGGTATGCGAAACGGCCGCTGATTCATCATGCCGGCGGGCAAATTGAGGGAAGTCATTACACCAATTCCCTGGAGGCGCTGGAAAATACACTGGCGCAGGGAAAATACTTTATTGAGATGGATCTTCGTTACACCAGCGACCGGCATCTGGTCTGTACGCATAATTGGACGGATGCCTATTTGGAGGACTGTCAGCCCACGTTGGAAGAGTTTGAAAATTCCAAAATTCAGGGGAAGTTTACACCGCTGACGGCGAAGAAAATGCTGGAAATTATGAAGGAGAATCCGCAGATGTACCTGGTGACAGACATCAAGGAAGAAGATGTCGCAATGGTTATTGCGGAAATGGCGCAGATGGTGGATTGGGACCCGGCGGTGCTGGATAGATTTATTATTCAGCTCTATACAGGTCGGGAAAAGCCGGAGATTCTGTCCGTGTACCCCTTCCGGGATGAGCAGTTTATCTTTACTACATACGAGTGGGGAAAGTTCCAGTTGGAAGTGGCACAAATTTGCAACGAGGAGAACATTGCGGTCATTACAGCACCTTACGGAGAAATCTCGGACAAGAATGCCAGAATTTTGGCGGATTATGGGTTTACGGTGTATGAACACACAGTAAATCGTGCTGACGAGGCGTGCCGCTCCTTGCGGCGGGGAATCTCAGGATTCTACACGGATGATTTGTCGGAAGAAGACCTCCATGATTGTGGGGTTGAATCCTGAATGTCAGCTTACTGAGCACAATCGAATTGGCAGCATTGCTGCGGCAATAACCCAACAGCGCCGCCCCGGCACCAGGAAACTGCTTTCTGGTGCCGGGGCGGCGTTTTTTCTTGGGGGTATGGACAAGTTGCCTAGCTTGGCTGGAAGAAACGGCACATTTTCTGTGGGATTTTCATATTGTAATTTTGGCTCCGGAATGGTAACATATTCAATATTATAAACATTTGTCCACGCAAGGCGGACATGTCGCCTGTGGAAAGGAGGCCGGTATGAAGTATATCGTGATTTTGGGGGACGGCATGTCCGATGAGCCGGTGGCGGCGCTGGGGGGCAGGACCCCGTTGGAGGCAGCCAATATCCCCAATTTGGATGCGCTGGCCTCTATGGGGGAGCTGGGCCTGGTGCAGAATGTGCCCCAGGGCATGAGCCCCGGCAGCGAGGTGGCCAATCTCAGCGTGCTGGGCTATGACCCCAGCCGGGATTTTACCGGGCGTTCTCCTCTGGAAGCGCTGAGCGTAGGCGTTCCCATGACACCGAAGGATGTGGTGTTCCGCTGCAATCTGGTGACGCTTACGGAGGAAGAGCCCTATGCCCGGAAGACCATCCTGGACCACAGCGCCGGGGAGATTTCCACGGCGGAGGCGGATGTTCTCATGCAGGCTCTGCGGGATACCTTTGACGACAGCCAGTTCCGCTTTTATACCGGCACCAGCTACCGCCACCTGATGGTGTGGAAAGGGGGCCGCATCTCCCCGCTGGAACCGCCCCATGACCATCTGGGCCAGGAAATCGGCCCCTGGCTTCCCCAGGAGCCGCAGCTGCGCAGCTTTATGGAGCGAAGCTTCCAGATCCTCAACGACCATCCGCTAAACCGCCAGCGCCAGGCCCAGGGAAAGCGAAAGGCCAACTCCCTGTGGTACTGGGGGGCAGGCACCCGGCCAAGCCTGCGCTCCTTTGAAGAAAAAACAGGGCTTCGGGGGGCGATGGTTTCGGCGGTGGATTTGCTGAAAGGCATTGCCGTTGGGGCCGGTATGGGGGTGTACACCGTGCCCGGGGCCACAGGCTCCATCGATACCAACTGGGAGGGAAAGGCCCAGGCGGCGGTGCAGGCCCTGCTGCACGACGGGTATGACTTTGTATACATCCACCTGGAAGCCCCGGACGAAATGGCCCACCAGGGGCTGCCCCAGGAGAAGGTGCGTTCCATTGAATACCTGGACAGCCGGATCCTGGCACCGGTGCGCCAGGCGGTGGAGGGGGCCGGAGAGGACTGCCGGATTCTGGTGCTGCCGGACCACCCCAATTTGCTGCGGCTGCGGACCCACACCGGCGACCCTGTGCCCTATGTGCTCTATGACAGCCGCCGCCAGCGCCGAACCATTGCCCACTATACCGAAGCAGAGGCCCAGGCATCGGGGAATTTCATCCCCCAGGGCCAGCTGCTGATGGAGAGATTCCTGTCCGGGACGTAACACCCCGCCAGCAGGAGAATGAAGGAGGAAGCAATTATGTCCAGAGTGTACAATTTTTCTGCCGGCCCTGCGGTACTGCCGGAGCCGGTGCTGCGCCGGGCGGCGGAGGAAATGCTGGACTACCGGGGCACCGGTATGTCCGTGATGGAAATGAGCCACCGCTCCAAAACCTACCAGGCCATCCTGAACCAGGCAGAGGCGGATCTGCGCCGCCTGATGGGGATCCCCCAAAACTACCGGGTGCTGTTTTTGCAGGGCGGCGCCAGCCAGCAGTTTGCCATGGTGCCCATGAACCTGATGAAAAACCGGGTGGCGGACTACATCATCACCGGCCAGTGGGCCAAGAAAGCCTGGCAGGAGGCGAAGCTTTACGGCCGGGCCAACGTGGCGGCATCCTCCCAAGATCGGAATTTTTCCTACATTCCCGACTGCGAGGATTTGCCCATCGACCCCCAGGCGGACTATGTCCACATCTGCGAGAATAACACCATCTACGGCACAAAGTTCCACCGCCTGCCCAACACCAAGGGGAAAAACCTGGTGGCAGACGTGTCCTCCTGCTTTTTGTCCGAGCCGGTGGAGGTCAGCCGCTACGGAATGCTCTACGGCGGGGCCCAGAAAAACATCGGCCCGGCGGGGGTGGTGATTGCGGTAATCCGGGAGGACTTGATTGACGAAGACGTGCTTCCCGGCACCCCCACCATGCTGCGCTATCAAGTTCACGCCGACAACGGCTCCATGTACAACACCCCGCCGGCCTACGGCATTTATATCTGCGGCCTGGTGTTCCGGTGGCTGCTGGAACAGGGGGGCTTGGAAGCCATGGGCCAGCGCAACCGGGAAAAGGCGGCTGTTTTGTATGATTTCTTAGATTCCAGCCGCCTGTTCCGGGGCACGGTGGAGAAAAAGGACCGCTCTTTGATGAACGTCCCCTTCGTCACCGGCAGCGATGAGCTGGATGCCCAATTCGTGGCGGAGGCTGCCCAGGCAGGTCTGGTCAATTTGAAGGGCCACCGCACCGTGGGCGGTATGCGGGCCAGTATCTACAACGCCATGCCCCGACAGGGCGTGGAAAAGCTGGTGCAGTTCATGGACCGGTTTGAACAAACACACGGCCTGTGATACCGGCCAAATGGCCAAAGACCATTTTGACAAGAATGCTATTGAGATGGGCTTCTTAATAAAACGAAACTGCTTTATTAAGGATTAGTATGAGAAAAGAGGGATTGCCATGTATCAGATTCATTGCCTGAACCACATTTCGTCCCAGGGGACGGACCTGCTGGGGCCGCAGTACGCCCTGACGCAGTCGCTGCAAGAGGCCCAGGGCGCCCTGGTGCGCAGCGCCAACATGCACGACATGGACCTGCCCCAGGGCCTGCTGGCAGTGGCCCGGGCCGGAGCCGGGGTGAACAACATTCCCCTTACCAGCTTTGCTGAGCAGGGCACGGTGGTGTTCAACACCCCGGGGGCCAACGCCAACTCCGTGATGGAGCTGTCCCTGTGCGGCATGCTGCTGGCCTGCCGGGATGTGGTGGGGGGCATCCAGTGGGTGCAGTCCATTCGGGACAGCGGCGAGCTGAGTCGGATGGTGGAGAAGGGCAAATCCCGGTTTGCCGGCCATGAGATCCGGGGCAAGCGGCTGGGGGTCATCGGTCTGGGAGCCGTGGGCGGCCCGCTGGCCAATGCGGCCCGAAGCCTGGGGATGCAGGTCTATGGCTGTGACCCCTTCATCTCCATCGATGCCGCCTGGCATCTGGACAGCCACATCCAGCGGGTGAACGACCGGGAGGAAATTTACGCCCAGTGCGACATTATCTCCCTGCACACCCCGCTGCTGGAAGACACCAAGAAGATGATCAACGCCGAGGCCATTGCCAAAATGAAGGACGGGGTCATCCTGCTGAACTTTGCCCGGGACCTGCTGGTGGACGACGATGCCATGGCGGCGGCCCTCGCCAGCGGCAAGGTGGCAAGATATGTCACCGACTTCCCCAACGAAAAAACCGCCAACATGCCCGGCTGCATCGCCATTCCCCACCTGGGGGCCTCCACCCAGGAGTCCGAGGACAACTGCGCCAAAATGGCGGTGCGGGAGCTGATGGACTATCTGGAAAACGGAAACATCCGAAATTCCGTCAACTATCCCAACTGCGACATGGGGGTGTGCCGCAGTGCGGTGCGCATCACCCTGCTTCACCGAAACATCCCCAACTCCCTGGGCCGGTTCACCGCCGCCATTGCCGGGGAGAACATCAATATCGCCGGACTGATGAACAAGAGCCGGGGGGAATTCGCCTACACCATGCTGGACCTGGACCAGCATCCCACGCAGCAGGTGGTGCAGCAGCTGCGGCAGATGGAAGGCGTCCTGCGGGTGCGGGTGCTGGACAAATAAACAGAAAAAATCCCGGATGGCTGTCCATCCGGGATTTTGAATTAGAGAACCTTGGACAAAAAGTCCTAAAGCCGGGGATTCTGGGGGTTGCCGAAAATGGCCTCCGGGGAGCCTTGTTCCAGGATTTTGCCCTGGTCCATAAACAGCACCCGGCTGCCCACCTCCCGGGCGAAGCCCATCTCGTGGGTGACCACCACCATGGTCATGCCGTCCTGGGCCAGCTCCTTCATAACGGCCAGCACCTCGCCCACCATTTCCGGGTCCAGGGCGGAGGTAGGCTCGTCAAAGAGCATGACCTTGGGATTCATGGCCAGCGCCCGGACAATGGCAATGCGCTGCTTCTGGCCGCCGGAGAGCTGGTTGGGATAGGCGCTGGCCTTTTCCTCCAGGCCCACCCGCCGCAGCAGCTGGATGGCCTTTTCTTCGGCCTCCGTCTGGGTCATCAGCCCGGTGCGCACCGGGGCCAGGGTGATGTTTTTCAGAATGGTCATGTTGGGGAAGAGGTTGAAGTGCTGGAACACCATGCCCATCTTCCGGCGAATGAGGTCAATGTTGGCCTTGGGGGCGGTGATTTCCTCCCCGTCAAAGGTGATGGTGCCGTTGCTGGGCTCTTCCAGCAGGTTCAGGCTGCGCAGGAAGGTGGACTTGCCGGAGCCGGAGGGGCCGATGATGACCACCTTGTCGCCGGGGTAAATGTGCTCGGAGATGTCGTCGAGCACCAGGTTGTTCCCGAAGGATTTGCTCAGATGTTTAACGTCGATCACTTTCCTGAAGCCTCCTTTCCAGCTTGTTTTGGAGCCAGCTGAACAGCAGCACCATAACGAGGTAAATCAGTGCAATGCCAAGGTAGGGATACATCACGTCGTAGGTCTGGGAGCCGACAGCCTTGGCGGCGTACACCAGCTCCTTGCCGCCGATGGCGGAGATCAGGGCGGTGTCCTTGAACAGGGTAATAAATTCGTTGCCCAGGGCAGGCAGAATGTTCTTAAATGCCTGGGGAATGACGATGAAGCGCATGGTGTCCAGGTAGTGTAGGCCCAAAGACCGGCCGGCTTCCATCTGCCCCCGGTCCACGCTCATCAGGCCGCCCCGGACGATTTCCGCCACGTAAGCGCCGGAGTTGATGCCCAGGGTCAGCGCACCCACCATGGTGTACTCCCGGCTGGAAGAAAAAATGACAAAGCCCATAATCAGCAGCTGCACCATCATAGGCGTGCCGCGAATCACGGTGACGTAGACCTTGCAGACAGCGTTCACAAGCCCCAGCAGGGGATTGCGGCGGCCGGGCCGCTGCTGGTCGTGGGCGGTGCGGATCACCGCTACCAGAACACCCAGGATCACACCCAGGATCAGGGCAAAGGCTGTGACCTGGAGGGTGACCAGCACGCCGTCCAGATAGAGCCGCCAGCGGTTCTGGTCCAGAAAAGCCTTGTAAAAGCCATAGAACAGGTTTTCCCAGCCGGAGAGGGCCTGTCCTGCCATGAGCTTCTGCACCAGAGATTCATAAAACAGATTCACGGGATGCCTCCTTGCTTCAAAGTGGTGGAAATCGGAAAACAGACAAGCGGGCGGCCGAAGCCGCCTGCTTATCGGATACGTCTATTTTAGTTGGCAGAGATGTATTTGTCAACAATGGACTGCACGGTTCCGTCGGCAATCAGCTCGTTCAGAGCGGTGTTCACAGCTTCCAGCAGAGCAGTGTTGCCCTTGGCGATGCCGATGGCGTAATCCTCGTTGGCGTACTCCATGTCCAGGATCTTCAGGCCGGGGTTGGCAGCCACGTATTCCTGGGCGGGCATGTTGTCGATGACCACGGCATCGATCTGGCCCTTCAGCAGTGCCTGGATGGCGGCAGCGCCGTCGTCATAGGGAACCACATGGTCTTCGCCGTAGCCGCCGTTTTCCACGGTGTCGGAGCAGTAAATGTAGCCGGTGGTGCCCATCTGGGTGCCGATCATCTTGTCGTTGGCCAGATCATCCAGGGTCTGGATGTCGGAGTTGGCAGCGACGATAACCACCTGCACGCCGTTGGCATAGGTATCGGTGAAGTCCATCACAGCGGAACGCTCGGGGGTAATGGTCAGACCGGCCATGCAGATATCGCTCTTGCCCTGCTGCACAGCCAGGATGCAGGCATCAAAGCCCATGTTGTCGATTTGCAGCTCCAGGCCCAGCTTCTGAGCAATGGCGGCGGCAACGTCGATGTCGATGCCTTCCAGGGAGCCGTCAGCGGCAACCATCTCATAGGGAGGGAAGGAAGCGTTGGTGGACATCACCAGCTTGCCGGGAACGATGGTGGTGAAGCTTGCAGCAGCAGCTTCGGTCTGAGCCGCAGCGGTGGTTTCGGGAGCCGCAGTGGCCTGGGTCTCAGCGGGAGCGGCGGTGGTGGACGGGGTTTCGGTCTTGGGGCTGCCGCAGGCGGCCAGCATGGTCACCATCAGCAGGCAGGTCAGGGTAACAGCGATCAACTTTTTCATATTCTTAGCACTCCTTTTTCCTTGTTGGCCCTCGCTTCTTGGTGGGGGTCGATGAATAAATTATACTACTAGGGGCGTATAACGTCAATAGGGAAATGTGACAAGAAACCATCTATATTCCGAAAGCCACCGGGCGATATGCACAAATCCATTCAAATATACATGAATATACATATATTTACCAGAAATATACGCATGGACATACAAGAACGGGTGTGTATAATATGCGGCGTATTCGTGCATAATATGCAGCTTGCCAATGGGGGCACTTCCTTGACAGGCCGGGGCCGCTCTGGTATAATTTGGGAAAAAGCCGGAGGCTATCCGGCCAGACAGAAAGGAAACTTTACCATGGGTGCAACACTATATGGATTGGGTGTCGGCCCCGGGGACCCGGAGCTGCTGACCCTGAAAGCCGTAAAAACACTGCGCAGCTGCCCGGTGCTGGTGGTGCCGGATGCGGATCGGGGGGAGAGCGTGGCCTACCAGATTGCGGTGCAGGCCTGCCCGGAAATTGCCGAAAAAGAGGTGGTGTCGGTGCGTATGCCCATGACCCACGACCTGGCGGTGCTGCGCAGCAGCCACCGGGCGGCGGCGGACCGGATCGAGCAGGAGCTGGACCGGGGCCGGGATGTGGCATTTCTGACCCTGGGGGATCCCACGGTATATGCCACTTACATCTATGTCCACCAGCTGGTGGTTCAGGACGGCTACGATGCCGCCATTGTCAGCGGCGTGCCCTCCTTCTGTGCGGCGGCGGCCCGGCTGGGCATCAGCCTGGCAGAGCGTGGGCAGATGCTCCACATTGTGCCCTCCGCCCACGGCGTGGAGCAGGCGCTGGCCCTGCCGGGGGTGAAGGTGCTGATGAAGGCCGGCTCCAAAATGGAGCAGGTGCGCCAGGCCCTGGTAAACTCGGACATGGAGGTGGCCATGGTGGAAAACTGCGGCATGACCACGGAACGGGTGTTTTACAGCGCCCAGGAAATTCCGGCGGATGCTGGGTATTTCTCCCTGATCGTGGCAAAAGACAGGTAATATGGACGGAGCGCTTCTTTCGGGGGGCGCTCCTTAAGTTATGTTTAAGGTGAGGAGAAACGGTTGACACGGGAAGGTGGAGGAATATAATGGAAATCAGAAGCGATTCCCAAAAAGAAAGGGTGGTTCTATGAAAAAGAGAAGAAACCTGCTGCCTGCTATCCTGGCAGTTCTGCTGCTGTGCGGCTGCACCCAGGAAGCGCCTGGGTTGGAAGAAACCATGCCGCCGGAACCGGCGGCTACAGAGCCGGTGGTGCGGGTAGAAACCGTGGACGAGCTGCTGGCGGCCATTGCCCCCGATGCAAACATCGAACTGGCAGCGCAGACCTTTGATCTGTCGGCTGCTGCTGACTATGGCGAGGAGACGGACAGCCCCTACTACAGCTGGGATGCGTGGAGTGAGGGCTTTGTCCTGACGGTGGACGCAGTGGACGATTTGTCCATCTGCGGCGCTGACGGCACCGTGCTGCGGATGCCGGTGGTCGGTCTGCGGCTGCAAAACTGTGACAACGTGGTGCTGGAGGACCTGACCTTGGAGGATGCGCAGGCAGAGGCGGACGGTCCGGGCCTGGTGCTGGCGGGCTGCAAAGACGGCGTTTTGCGGCGGCTGTCCGTGTCCGGCCACGACAACGGCATCCGGCTGGACCTGTGCAACCACATCCTGCTGGAGCAGTGCCGCCTGGCACAGTGGAGCGGGGCCGGCATCAGCATCGCCAACTGCCGGGATGTGGAGATTGCCCAGTGTCAGCTGGCCCCCGGTGAGACGGCGTATGAGGGCATTTTCCTGTACAGCTGCCGGGAAGTGACCCTGCGCAACAGCACGGTATCGGGCGGCAGACTGCAAAATCTGATTGGCAGCTCCCAGAGCCGGAGGGTGACGCTGGAAAACTGCACCTTCACAGACAACCAGATCCAGGACAGCGTCTTTTCAATCTACGACCAGGAGCCACTCACCCTGGACGGCTGCCGGTTCTCCGGGAATCGAATCGCCCAGTGGCTGCAATGGGCGCCGATGGGGGAAGACGAGCGGGTGTGGATGCAGGATGCGGCGGGAACGCCCCTGACGGAAGTAGACCTGCAAAAGCTCCAGCCGGAGCAGGGAAGTCTGCCGGAGCAGAAGGAAATCCGGGTGGATACGGTGGACGCATTTTTGCAGGCCATCGGCCCGGACACCGCCGTGATTCTGGATGCACCCCTGTATGATTTAAGCCAGGCGGCGGACTATGGCCAGGAGGGCCTGGAGTATTACTTCTGGGAGGAGACCTTCGACGGCCCCCAGCTGGTGATCTGCAATGTGGAGAATTTCTCCATCCGCAGCGCCGAAAATAACCGGGACGGCTGCACCATTTCGGCCCTGCCCCGGTATGCCGATGTGCTGACCTTCCGCAACTGCCGGGATATCACCGTGTCCGGCATTACGGCGGGACACACCCGGGAGCCGGGGGAGTGCGTCGGCGGTGTGCTGAATGCTTCCGCCTGTGAGGGCATTACGGTGGAAAACTGCGGCCTGTTTGGCTGCGGCATTTTGGGGCTGCAAACGGACGGATGCAAGGGCGTGACGGTAAAGGACTGCGACATTTACGAGTGCAGCCAGGGTGGCATTTGGATGTCGAACACGGACCGGGTTGCCATCGACGGCTGTACCTTCCGGGATTTGGGCGGTGAGCCGATGCTCTTTGGAAACTGCACCCAGGTGGTGGTGGACGGCGAGAACATGCCGGAGACGGATGCGTAAGAAAACTCGAAAGCGGCGGCCGGGAACGGCGGCCGCTTTCTGCTGCTATCGTAACATTTTCTTAAAGAAACAGTGGTTGCAAGATGCTGGCAGAAATGATATACTATATAGGTCTTATCCTCTGCCCGCCAAGCCTGGCTCCGGGCAGAGCAGCCTGAAGAAGCAATCGGGGAACACCTATGAAATCAAAAAAACACATAAAAATGACCCGGCTGACCCGGGGCTTGACCCTGGCGGCGCTGGGGCTGGGGCTGGTAGTGGCGCTGCAATTGGCGGCGCTGCCGGCGCTGGCCCAGGAGGAGCTGCCCCAGGAGGACTGCGCAGCAGGCTCCGGCATGGCGCAGACCGTGCCCACCCAGCAGCCGGAAACCCAAGCGCCCACCACGGAAGAAACCCAGATGCCCACGGAGCCTGCAACCCTTCCGCCGGAGACCACCCAAGCCACCGTCCCGGAAACCACCGCTCAGACCGTCCCGGAGACGGAGCCGGAGGACCCGTACATCGAATACACCGTGCCGGAGGGAGCCACCCTGGCAGCCATTGCCGGACACTACGGCGTGGCTCAGCAGCGGCTGCTGGATTTTAACGGCCTGGAGGAGCTGACCCCCGGGCAGGTGATCCGGGTGCCGGTGAAGCCGGAGTGGAACATCCCGCCCTATGAGCCGCCGGTGCGCCACCAAGTAGAGCCGGGGCAGAATCTGGCCCAGGTGGCGGAGCTTTACAATGTGCCGTTGGAATCCCTCCAGCGGTGGAACCGAAATGTCTCCACCAACGAGGTAGGCCGGGGCCAGCAGCTGCTGATCCCCAAAATCCCGGAGCTTGCCCCCTCGGGAAAAATCATCGGCTACAGCACCTCCTGCGCCGCTGACCCGGACAAGCCCCTGGAAGTGCCCCTGTATTACCAGACGGACTACCCCAACGAGATGTACGGCAGCAGCACCGTGTCCAAGGGCGGCTGCGGCATCACCAGCCTTGCCATGGTGGCCACCGCCATGACCGGCTATACCTACACCCCGGACCAGCTGGCCCGCTATTTCGGCGGCCGGGCGGAGAACAACATGGAGCGGCTGGAATACGGCTCGGAAAAGCTGGGCCTGCCCTACTGGAAAAGCCCCAACTGGAATGAAACTTACGCCGCCCTGAAGCAGGGCAAGCTGGTGATCGCCCTGATGGAGGGCAACTCCCTGTTCACCACCACCCAGCACTTCATCGTCCTCACAGGGCTGACCGAGGACGGCCGCATTCTGGTGAACGACCCCTACAAGCCCAACTATGACAAGTGGGATTTGAAGGAGGGCTTCCAGAAGGGCTTCACCCAAAACCAGCTGCTGCTGGGCTACAGCGGCGCCTGGATCTATGACCCGGCCCAGATGCCGGTGCAGGCTCCCATCTACTATGAGCCGGAGCTGAACCGCTCCTTCACCCGCTACCCGGTGATCGATTTGACCGTGCAGGACCGGGAGCTGCTGGCCAGGGTCCTGTGGGTGGAAGCCCGTGGCGAGAGCCTGGAAGGGCAGCAGGCTGTGGCGGAGGTGGTGTTCAACCGGATGATTTCCCAGCAGTTTTCCGACACCCTCCGGGATGTGATCTACGGCAAGGAGCAGTTCCGCTCCGTGCCCCACCTGGACGAGGCGGAGCCGGGCCAGGCCCAGTACCAGGCCATCGACCGTGCCCTCTACGGCAAAAGCATCCTGCCCACCTCGGTGCTGTATTTTTCACGCTACCCCACCAACGATAACTTCTGGGGAGAAATCGGCCACCATATTTTCTGCTACTAAACGAAAAAACTGTCATTGCCAACCGGTGGTTTTACCGGTCTGCAATGACAGTTTTCTTTTGTTATGCACCCACCGCATCATCCTCCTGGGGCCAGTAGGGGCGGAAAACCTTTTGCAGCAGGGCGGCGTTGATTTTGGCCGCTGCGGCAAAGTAGAGGAAAATCCACACGAATCCCACCCGCAAAAACAGGTACGGATTGAAGAGCAGCAGGAAAAAGGGCAGCACATTCACAGCTGCGATGGCAAGCGCCCGGGGCAGATACCCGATGCTCAGGGCCAGGGCGTTTTTGATGGTGGTGAGCAGCCCTGCCTGGAACTGGCTGATCAGGGGGAAGAGAAAGCCCGCCATCATCACCACCAGCACCAGCAGCGCCACCGCCAGCAGATACAGATTCCGCAGCGCACCGGCCAGGCCCAGCAGCACATTGATGTCCACCAATGTGCCGATGACGGCCACCAGCACCAGCAGCCACAGCACGGTGCCCTGCCGGAAGTTGGCGGCGAAGGCCCGGAAATAGGGCTTCACCACCCCGGCCTCCCGGGACGTACCCATGCGGAAAGCCACGGTGTACATAGCCGCCAGCCCTGGCCCGATGGTGAAAACGGGAATGCTGGTGAGCAAAAACAGCAGATTCAGCCCCACCAGGTCCGCAAGCCGGCTCATGGAGCGCATAATGGGGGAATCCAGAGAAAACAAAAACTGCATAGCGACCTCCAAAACGTATCAAGATAGATAAAAGCAGTATAGCACACTTCCCCCAAAAAAGCCACCCCCTGCCAAAAAACAGCAGGGGGCAGCGCTTATTGTCCGTCCCGGATTTGCAGCAGCTTTGCTTTCAGGTCTTCTTCCAGCTTGGCCATTTCCAGTTCGGCGGCCTGCCGCTTGGCCCGGCCGTCGGCCTGGATTTTCATGACTTCGTCCAGGGTCTGAATCAGCTGGGCGTTGGTCTTTTTCAGGGTTTCCATGTCCACGATGCCCCGCTCGGCCTCCTTGGCGGTCTCCACCGAGGCCATGTGGAGCTTTTCGGCGTTCTGCTTCAACAGGGCGTTGGTGATGTCCGCCACCTGGCGCTGGGCTTGGGCGGCCTGGGTGGAGTGGGCGATGCCCAGGGCCAGCACCATCTGGTTTTTCCACAGGGGAATGGTGTTGACTAGGGTGGTCTGGATTTTTTCCACCATCACGTTGTCGTTGTTCTGGATCATGCGGATCTGGGGGGCGGTCTGGATGGAGATGGCCCGGGTCAGCTCCAGGTCGTGGAGCTTCTTTTCAAACCGACTGCAATTGTCCGCCAGATCCTTGGCGGCCTGGGCATCCTCCGCCAGGCCGGACAGGCGGGCCGCCTGCTCCAGCTGCACCAGCTTACCCTGGCGCACCTGCTGCAATTTCTGCTTGCCCGCCAGGATATACATGCTCAGCTCCTTGAAGTAGGCCAGATTCTGCTGGTACATTTTGTCCAGCACGGCGGTGTCCTTCAGCAGGCGCACCTGGTGCTGCTGCAAGGCATCGCAGATTTTCTCCACGTTCACCTCAGCCTTGGCGTAGCGGTTTTTCATGGTTTCCAGGCGGCTGCTCTGCTTGCGGAAGAAGCCCAGGAAGCCCCGGTCCTCCTCCTGGTCAAAGCCCTTCAGCTCGGCCACCACATCCACCAGCAGCTCGCCCACCTCGCCCAAATCCTGGGTGCGGACGTTTTCCAGGGCGGCATCGGAGAAATCCGCCATTTTCTTCTGGGCGGCGGCGCCGTATTGGAGAATCTGAGCAGTGTTTTCCAGATCGATTTTCTGGGCGAACTGGTCAACCATGGCCTGCTCCTGGGGCGACAGCTCCGGCTGGGGGACAGGCGGGGTCGGCTCCTGGATGGCCAGGGGCTGGCTTTCCAGTTCCGGCTCCAGCGTCAGGGAGGGGGTGAATTCAGTGTCCATAGGGGTCACTCCTTTATCAAGATTTGGCGAAGGGGTCTTCGGTAAGCCCCTCCTGAGCCAGCAGGGTATGCAGTACGGAAATGTCGCTGGAAACATCCAGAGCGGTGTCCTGGAAAATGGAATCCAGCAGCTTTTCAAAGGCCAGATTCAGGGTGTCCAGGGTGTCCTCGATCTCCTTTTTGGAGGCGCTGACGGTGGCGCTTTGCATGGGCTGGGCATCCATTTCGGCGTAAGCTCTCAATAGCTTCACCGTCATGGGCAGGTAGTAATCCATCAGCTTTTTCAGGTCCGACACCGATTCCGGGTGGGCTTGCAGCTGGCGGAAAATCCGGCAGACCGTGGCTTCCATCCGGTCGATTTTGGCGGAGACTTCATGGCCCGGGATCTGGTCGTTGCAGCGGTGGATCTCATCCAGGAGTGCCTGCCCCCGGTCCAGCACGGCCTGCACCTGCTGGGGCAGATTCCGGCGCTGCTGCTGCATCTGCTGCTGGACTTGCTGCCGCTGCTCCAGAGCCAGGCGGCTCTGCTCAAAGCGCTGGTACGTCTCGTGGCTGGTGATGAGGGTCTGCTCCTCGTTGTCCAGGTGGCCCTCCAGGAACAGCCCGGCGTCGATCATCTGCCGCAGCTCCCGGCGGACGAAGGGGATTTTCTTCCCCACCCGGCGGGACAGATCCTCCAGGGCGCAGTGAGTTTTGGCCCCCAGGGCCTTGCGGTAGGTGCGGAACCGGCCCACCCAGCCAAGGTCCCGAATGCCGCTGACGGTCAGGGCAATGCCGCAGCCGAGGGCGGCCAGGGTCAGCACCAGGCTCAGGGTGCTCAGCACCGTGATGTTCAGCAAAATCAGCGTCAGCGCCCCCAGAAGCAGCAGGACCGACAGGGAATCGATGGTGATTCCGGCGGTGAGCTTGAGAAGGGCGGCGGCGGTTTTTCGGTTTGGGCTGCCGTAGAGGGGCTTGGGCGGCGGGGCAGAGGCACGGCGCAGGGCTTCGCTGCCCAGATCCGTGGCCCGGCTGACGGTCTTGCGGATGGTTTGGTTGAGCTTCTGGAAGTCCTGGGTGCTGACGGCCTGGTCGATCGCCTGCTGGACACTGCGGCCCCAGTCCTCCCAATTTTGGTCAAAGCCAGCCATGAGCAAGTCTCCTTTCTGATTTTTGTTTTATGTAAGATGCCTGAAAGCACCCAAAACGTTAATAATTTTTCAAAAAAGCGCTTATGTCGATATCGGTATCCATCGTAAAC
>X4_Red_Fox__coassemble_117_pt1 | contig 16001 bp, 16 predicted proteins | sample X4_Red_Fox__metabat2_low_PE_004 | metagenome-assembled genome bin X4_Red_Fox
GGGGCAGATAGTCCCCAAGGAGCCCTTTCTCTACCCCCGGCTGGGGACTTGCGGCATGCTGGGGCGGCACTTCCGACGATGCCCCCTTGGGCTGCTCCGGCTTTTTCTGGGGCTGTTCCGGCGGCGGATTTCGGGGCGGCTTCTCCCGTTTGGGATACACCGTCCAGACCACCGGGCCGATTATCAGCCGCAGCTGTCCCTGGCCCTCTCGGTAGCTTAGGCGGATGCCCAGGGGCAGCAAGGCCAGCGCCACCAGCACGCCCGCTGCAATCCACCAAATCATGCCGTCCCCTCCGGCGCTGACGGCTCCGGCTGCTCCTGGGGCAGCTCAATCGGCTCTCCGAAGGCAATCTTCTCAATGGGCGGCAGCTCCTCCAAACTAGACAGGCCGAAGGTCCGCAGGAAGTCCGGCGTAGTGCGGTACTGAATGGGCCGCCCCGGCACATTCAGCCGCCCGGCTTCCTCAATGAGCTTCTTATTCAGCAGCGCTGACACGGAGTAAGCACTGTCCACGCCCCGGATCTGCTCCACCATGGCCTTGGTGGCGGGCTGGTAATAGGCAATGATGGTCAGGGTTTCCAGCTGGGAGGCAGAAAGCTTCGGCGGCTTCCGGGTTTCCAGTGCCTTGGTCACATAGTCCGCCATCTCCCCGGAGGACACCATCTGGTATCCCTTTTCCAGCTTCAAAATGCGGATTCCCCGGCGCTGGAAAGCGTAAGCATCCGCCAGGGCATCGGCCGCTTTTTCAATATCCGCCGGGTCTGTCTCCAGGGCAAACGCCAGGCGCTGAATGTCTATGCGCTCACCGGCTGCAAAGAGAATGGCCTCAATGGCCCGGCTCAGCAGTTCTTCTTCCATCAGCTCAGCGCCTTCCTTTCTTCCTCGTCCAGCAGTCGGACGTTGGGATTTTCTCCGTTTACGTCATCTTCCAAAGTCACCGCATTGGTTTTGCACAGGTCCAGAATGGCCAGGAATGTGGCCACCACTTCCGAGCGGCTTTTGTTTCCCCGGAATAGGTTTTTCAGCCGTTCCACCCCCCGCAGCAGCAGCTGGTGCAGCACCTCCCCGGTCTTGCGGCCGATGGGATAGGGCTCCTTGCCCACAATGCCCTGGAAATTGGCCGTGGGCGGCGGCAGCTGCCGGGCATTGCGCTCGGCGATGGTATCCAGCGCCCGAAGCAGGTCCGCTACGTCATGCTGATAGCGGTAGGTGCGGTCCCGGCGCAGCGGCTCCGGGTTTTTGGTGAACAGGCAGCGGCCAATCTCGTTGCGAGGTTCCAGCACCGCCACAGCCGTGCGGATCTGCTCCATAGCCTCTTTCCGGCGGCGCTCCACCAGGGACTGGCGCAGCAGGTCCAGCTCCGTCTGGGCCTCCTCCGCCTCCGCAGCGGACAGCAGCATTTTGGTCTTGATCAGCATCAGGTGGGAGGCCATGGTGATAAATTCACTGGCGATCTCCATATCCAGCCGCTTCATTTCCTCTAAGTAGGCCAGGTACTGCTCTAAAATGGCGGAGATGGAAACATCCTGAATTTCAATTTTATTTTTGCTCAGCAGTTCAAAAATAACATCCAGCGGGCCTTCAAAGTCCTCCAGGGTCTGGCTCCTGGTGTGGACGATGCCCTCTAATCGGTATTGCGGTTGTCCCATAGCGGCCCTTTCCATCTGCGTGAATACTTCTCAATTTACGGGATATTATAGCATTGATTTTTATTGGGCGCAAGCATTTCGGAAAAATTTGCGGTTTCTTACAGAAAATATTGCATTTTTCGATTGCCTGTGATATGATAGCCACAAGAGAAAAATCCTGGAGGGATGAGAAGTGGCAAAACGTAGTCGCAGCCGGTATCGTGAGATGGAAAGCATGATGACCAAAATCATTCTCGGCGATGTGCTGGTATTTATTCTGTATATGGTCAGCGCCGGTCTTGGCTGGAGCATTGCAAAGGTCATTACGGCCATTATCACCATCTTTGGCTCTCTTTTATGCACCGGCTGGCTGTACCTCACCGGGGAGTTCACCCGCAGACGCAGTTTGTGGATGGTCACGGCATTCATCAGCATCATTCTGTGCGTAGCAGTGTCCCTGCTGCTCAATTACCCGTGTAAGGCCTAACTACTAAAAGCGGTACCGGTTTCCCGGTACCGCTTTTCCTTTATTTTCCTGTCTGGCAGGACCCAGACATCGAGCAGCCGGAGCAGCCGCTGCATCCGCCGCAGCAGCCGTGGCCTTTCTTTCTGTCCCGGCGCATGCTCAGCACAATGCCGGTGACACAGGCCCCCAGCACCAGCAGCACCAGGATGTCGCCCCAATGGGCTTGCAGCCATTGCAGCATGGTCAGTTCCTCCTTTTCTTTGGGTTACACGCCAACCTTCACAATGGTATCGGCGTAACGATTTTTGCGGAACACCAGGTACAGAAGACCCGCCAGAGCGCCCAGGGCCAGCACCGTGAACACGCCGAAGCTGGCTTCGCCGGTAAACAGGCCGCCGATCTGGAACACGATCATGGAGACGGCGTAGGCAAAGGCGCACATATAACCCACCGTCGCCAGGGTCCACTTGGTGTCGTTCATTTCCCGCTTGATGGCGCCGATGGCTGCAAAGCAGGGGGCGCACAGCAGGTTGAAAATCATAAAGCTATAGGCACGGACAGGGCCGAAATCCGCCGCAATCATGGCCCAGATTTCGTCGCCTGCTTCACTCAGCTCCCCGGCATAGTGGTACAGGCTGCCGAAGGTCATAACCACCTGCTCCTTGGCAATCAGGCCGGTAAAGGTCGCCACCGTGGCCTTCCAAGCCATGTTGCCCATCCAGCCCAGGGGATAGAACAGCCATGCGATGCCCTTGCCGATCCAGGCAAGCAGGGAAACGTTGTTGTCCTCCACCGCCTGGAACACGCCGTTTACAAAGCCGTAGCTTTGCAGGAACCACAGGACGATGGAGCTGAGCAGCACAATGGTGGAAGCCCGCTTCACAAAGTCCCAGCCCCGCTCCCCGGTGGAGCGCATCACGTTCCGCAAGGAGGGCAGATGGTAGGTAGGCAGCTCCATGACGAAGGGCGCCGGCTTGCCCGCCAGGGACTTGAACTTCTTCAAAATCACGCCGGAAACCACCACCGCTGCCACACCGATGAAGAATGCGGACGTTGCAACCAGAGGCGAGTTTCCAAACACCGCACCGGCAAACAGGCCGATGATGGGCATTTTTGCGCCGCAGGGAATGAAGCCGGTGGTCATAACCGTAATCTTCCGGTCCCGATCCTGCTCAATGGTTCTCGATGCCAGAATGCCGGGCACGCCGCAGCCGGTGGCCACCAGCATGGGGATGATGGACTTGCCGGACAGGCCGAACTTCCGCAGCAGCCGGTCCATAATGAACGCCACCCGGGCCATATAGCCCACATCTTCCAAAATAGACAGCAGGAAGGAAAGCACCAGAATCTGGGGCACAAAGCCCAGCACAGCGCCCACGCCTGCCAGAATGCCGTCCATGATCAGGCTGTACAGCCAGCCGCTGACACCCATGGCCGTCAGAGCGCCGTCCAGCAGATTGGGGATCCACTGGCCAAACAGCACATCATTGGCCCAATCCGTAGCCATGGTGCCAATGGAGAAGGGGAAGCTGCCCATGGCGATGGCGTACATCAGGAACATCACACCGGCAAAAATCGGCAGGGCCAGCACCCGGTTGGTCACCACCCGGTCGATTTTGTCCGACAGCTTCATTGCGTGCTTGGATGCCTTTCGGTTCACCGCCCGGTCCATCACGTGGCCGATGTATGTATAGCGCTGGTCGGCGATGATGGACTCGGCATCGTCGTCCATTTCCATCTCGCAGTCCACAATGTGCTTTTCCAAATGGGCCAGCACGGTACTATCCAGGCCCAGCTCCTGCCGGACCCGCTCATCCCGCTCAAAGAGCTTGATGGCGTACCAGCGCAAATACTCGCCGTCCACCCTGCCCTCGATGGATTCCTCAATATGGGCCAGCGCATGCTCCACAGAGCCGTTGAACACATGGGGCATATCCCCGTGGGTGTGGTTTCTCGCCAGCTCCACCGCCTTCTGGGCCGCCTCCTGACAGCCCAGGTCTTTCAGGGCGCTGATTTCCATGCAGGTGCAGCCCAGGGCCTGGCTCAGCTTGTTCAGGTCGATGGTATCACCGTTTTTGCGAACCAGGTCAATCATATTCACCGCCACCACCACCGGATAGCCCAGCTCGATCAGCTGGGTAGTGAGGTAGAGGTTGCGCTCAATGTTGGTGCCGTCCACAATGTTCAAAATGGCATCCGGGTGTTCCCCCACCAGATACCGCCGGGTGACCACCTCCTCTGGGGAGTACGGTGACAGGGAATAAATTCCCGGCAGGTCCTGAAGGACCACATCCGTATACCCCTTCAGAGCGCCCTCCTTCTTCTCCACGGTCACGCCGGGCCAGTTGCCCACATACTGATTGGAGCCGGTGAGGATGTTGAACAGCGTGGTTTTGCCGCTGTTGGGATTGCCCGCCAGGGCGATTTTGATTTCCATAGCTTCGTTCCTTTCCAAATCGATTAGTCATTGCTAACTCCCAGGCAGAAAACTGCCTGGGCTCAGGAGATTTCGATCATTTCCGCATCGGCCTTGCGCAGGCTCAGCTCATAGCCCCGCACGTTGATTTCAATGGGATCTCCCAGGGGCGCTACCTTGCGGACATAGATTTCCACCCGCTTGGTGATGCCCATATCCATAATACGGCGGCGGACGGCGCCCTCACCCCGGAGCTTGACCACGGTGACGGTTTCCCCGACTTTTGCATCCTTCAGTGTTCTCATGTGTTTCCTTTCCGGCCCCTGCCCACAGCGGGCACAGCCCCAATTCATTCAGTTAGCCTCAGCTAACTTTCGGATATATCATACTCCTCTCCCCCAGGTTTGTCAAGAGGGAGAGGAGCAAAAATGGACAAATTTTTCCTACAGACTGCTTTTTTCCTGCTGCCCAAGCAGGGCCAGCTTCTCCTGGCGGGTCATAGCCTTCACCGCCAGCTCCCGGCGCAGGGCCTGGCCATGGTCCGGAAGTCTTTCCTGGTACACCAGTTCCAGGGGGCCTCGGCCCCGGGTATACTTCGCCCCGGTCCCCCGGCGGTGAGCTGCCAACCGGCGCTGCACATCTGTGGTGATGCCGGTATACAGGGTCCCGTCCCCGCATCGGAGCATGTACAGATACCAGGTCGTCTCCATAGGCCTCACCGTCCGGGCCGCTTCCTGGGGCGAACGTTCATGCCCAGCAGCCGGTCCAGCAGGAAAAACGTTACGTTCCCCAGCACCAGCAGCACCGCCAGCATCCCCAGGCCCATGCCGGAAAATTCTTCCATCAAACTTTCCATGCCCACAAAATGCAGCAGCAGCCAGTACATCAGACAGACCGCACCATTGAACAGAAGCCCCTTCCACAGCCACTTCCCTTTCCGCCTGTCAAGCCAAGGCTTGACAATGGGATAGTAGCCCAGGAACAGGAACATGGCCGCAGCCTCCTTATCCGGGGACAGCAGCAGCGACAATAGGCTCACCGCCCCATACCACGCCCAGGCGATCCGGCTGCCGCAGAGTTTCAGCACCACTTGCAGCAGCAATGCGCAGAACATGGGGCAGACATAGGTGGCAATGGGGATGATGGTCCCCAGGGCCATAATGGCCACCGCCAGCGCCGCAAAGACACCGCCCAGGGCTACCGTCTGGGCAGAATGGGATGCCTTACTTGCCATTGCTCTTCAGCAGGCCGTACTTCACGTCCCACAGCTTCTGGCTCAGGTCCACATAGTAGGTCTGAGGATTGTCAAAGCGCTTGACCTCGTCCCACAGGGTATCCACCTGCTGGGTGCAGTAGGTGCGGATCTCCTCCAGAGAGGGCAGCTGGTACACCAGCTCGCCGCCCCGGAACACCGGCACTTGCAGCTCTCTTGCAGTAAAGTTGTACACCCGCTTCCGCTTCCAGGTGGCATCCGGGTCAAAAATCACCAGATCCTGGCCGTCGTCCACCGTCTCGTCATAGATGGTCATGTAGTCGGCAATGGCCTTGCCCGTGTCCTTGGCATAGAAGCGGTAGAGCTTCTTGAAGTGGGGATTGGTGATCTTCTCCACATTCTCGGAAATCTTGATTTTGGGCACCACCGTGCCGTCCGGCTCCTCCACGGCAGCCAGCTTGTACACGCCGCCGAACACCGGCTCGCTCTTGGCGGTAATCAGCCGCTCGCCGACACCGAACATGTCGATCTGCGCCCCCTGGCGGAGCACATCCCGGATGATATACTCATCCAGGGAGTTGGACACGGAAATCTGGCACTCGGTCCAGCCGGCCTCGTCCAGCATCTTCCGGGCCTGCCGGGTCAGGTAGGCCATGTCGCCGGAATCCAGGCGGATGCCGCACTTGGTAATGCCCAGGGGCTTCAGCACCTCGTTAAAGACCCGGATGGCATTGGGCACGCCGGATTTCAGGGTGTTGTAGGTATCCACCAGCAGCGTGGCGTTGTTGGGATACAGCTGGGCGTAGGCCTTGAAGGCTTCGTACTCGCTGTCGAACATCTGCACCCAGGCGTGGGCCATGGTGCCGCCGGCCTTCACGCCGAACAGCTGGTCGGAGATGGTGCAGGCCGTGCCGTGGCAGCCGCCGATGTAGGCCGCACGGGCGCCCAGCATGGCAGCATCCGCACCCTGGGCACGGCGGGAGCCGAATTCCAGAACCGTCCGTCCCTCCGCCGCCCGAACCACCCGGTTGGCCTTGGTGGCAATCAGGCTCTGGTGGTTGACGCACAGCAGCAGGAACGTCTCCACCAGCTGGGCCTGGATGGCCGGGGCCCGGACGGTGATGATCGGCTCTCTGGGGAACACCGGGGTTCCCTCCGGCACAGCCCAGATGTCGCCGGTGAACTTGAAGTTTGCCAGATACTCCAGGAAGTCCTCCGTAAACATATTCCGGCTGCGCAGGTAGGCAATGTCCTCCGGGCCGAAGTGCAGGTCCTGGATGTACTGAACGACCTGCTCCAGGCCCGCCGCAATGGCAAACCCGCCGCCATCGGGGCAGCGGCGGAAGAACAGATCAAAATAGGTGATCCTGTCCCCGTAGCCGTGGGAGAAGTAGCCCTGGCTCATGGTCAATTCATAGAAATCGCAGAGCATGGTAAGGTTCAGCTTGTCGCTTACAACCATAGTATTCACCTCATAAAATTTAATGTCTCCATTATAATGAATCCTGGCGGAAATAGCAACCCTTTTTATTGACACCGGCAAAACTTTCGGGTATAGTTACAGTAGATAATGGAAAGGATGTGATTCCCATGGAGATTGAAATTGGCCGCAAAGGGGTCGCCGCCACCCTGGCCCAGCGGGAGGACACCGCCGCCGAAGTCGGCTCCGGCGACCTGCTGGTTTATGCCACCCCCTGCATGGCGGCGCTGATGGAGGGCGCTGCCTGCGATGCCATCGACGGCTGCCTGGCCCAGGGCCAGACCACTGTGGGTACCGAGCTGAACATCTGCCACACCGCCGCCACCCCGGTGGGATTGGAGGTTCGGGCTGAGGCCGAGGTCACCGCCGTGGAGGGCAAGCGCATCACCTTCGCCATCCGGGCCTATGACGAGGCAGGCCAAATCGGCAGCGCCACCCACACCCGAGTGATTGTCAGCGCCCAGAAATTTTTGGAAAAAGCCTACGAAAAGCTGTAAGGAGGTAACTCTATGCAAGATTACGGTGCCATGATCCGCAGCACCTTCGAGCACGGCAGCGTCCGGGATGCGGAAGTGCTGTTTGAAGCCTGCATCAAAAACGCCTTCCCTACCTTCAACTTCCGCCGCCTGGAGCTGATCCGCTTCCTCCGGGAGGAGCCGTACATGGAAGGCCGCAGCTGGAACCATGTTTTTGAAATCAAAAAATCCACCCTCCACGACCAGAACATCTGGGAAGTCCACTGCCACCGGGTCACCATGGGCAAAACCCCGGACAAGCACGTGGCTTTGGACTATATGACCCTGGGATTTGTCCAGTATTTAGAGCAATAAAGCCAGAAAAAAACGGAGTGTATCTACCAGTAATGGTGTACACTCCGTTTTCTATTTTGTGAGCAACCCCTATCACCTAGAGGCTCGTTACCCATTTCCCGTAAACCTCAGAAGCCTTTTTCTCCGAGTAAAGCAAGTGGGTATAGCCCAGCTTTTTCAACAGGGCGATGCTTGCCTTGTTCTGCGGGTCTACAAAGCAAACAAACTCCAAATCCGGGTACAATTCGTGAAGCTGCGCTACAAGCATAGAAAGTGCCTCGTAAGCATAGCCCTTTCTATGATGACGGTAGGAGAATGTGTATCCAAGGGTCATGCTGCCATCATTTGGCATCCCCTGAATTTCTCCCACCAATTCATCCGTATCCTTCAGAGCCACTGCAAGCATAAAATTGGCAGTGGAAGAAATCACATCCTGCTGGCGTTTTGTCACCAAGTCATGTATTTCATCCCAGGTCTTTACCTGTCCACGCTGATAGCGGGCACACTGCTCATTGTTGCGATAATCATAGATGATTGGAATATCTTTTTCGGCAACATTTCGGATGACCAGTCGGTCTGTTGTGTAAAACTCCACTGTCCCGACCTGCTTATCCTTTGGCCAAATCTGCGGCGATGATGCGCTTCATTGCCTCGATGCCTACTTTGATGGCGCCGCTGGTGTCCTCAGTCATGGGCATGGCGAGGCCCGCCTTTTCCCGCTCCTGGTTCCAGATGACGTGGAAGCAGCTGCCGCAGCGGACGCCCAGGGCTGCCGCAACCACGAACAGAGCCGCCGACTCCATCTCGCTGGCCTTGACCCCCAGCCGCTTCCAGCTGTCCCACTTTTGCAGCAGGTCATAGTACACCGGGGACTTTTCCGGGCTGTGCTGGCCGTAGAAGGCATCCTTGCACTGCACCACGCCGGTATGGGTGCGGTAGCCCAGGTCCTCGCTGGATGCTTTCAGGGCAGCGATCACGTCGAAGTCCGGCACTGCCGGGAACTCCATGGGGGCATATTCCAGGGAGGTGTGCTCATAGCGGATCGCACCAGTGGCCACGATCACATCCCCAGGCAGCACATCCATGGCGATGCCGCCGCAGGTGCCCACCCGGATGAAGGTATCGGCCCCGATGGCGGTCAGCTCCTCCATGGCAATGGAGGCCGAAGGGCCGCCGATGCCGGTGGAGCAGACGCTCACCTTCTGGCCCAGCAGAGTGCCGGTGTAGATGTTGTACTCCCGGTTCATGCCCACATGAACCGGGTTATCGAAGTGGGCAGCGATGGACTCGCACCGGCCCGGATCGCCGGGCAGGAATACATACCGGCCCACATCCCCTTCTTTACAGCGAATGTGAAACTGCATACCAATGTCTTGCATTTGAATCACCCTTTTGTTCAAAATAGATAACTACAGTATAGCATATCCCGGCAATTCTTGCAATCCCCGGCAAAACAAAAATTTTCAGCGGCGCTTCCACCAGTTCCACAGCAGCTTCCCTGCCCCAAGGGCCAGCGCCCCAGCTGCCAGCCACGCAAGCCAGACCAGCCCCCGGCTTTGGACATAGTCGGAAAACCCGGTATAGTACCCGGAGGACACGATGGTCACATGACCATCCGCCTCAACACGATGGGCCGGCTCCACAAAGGTTCGGTGGATGCTGGAAAGAAGCTTCAGCACAAACAGGGTGATGCCGCCAAAGGCCGCCATAGCCCAGGCCAGCCAGTCCACGGGCTGCTTGGCCCGGCCTGCGATTCCTGGAGCCGGAGCATCCTCCCGGAGCAAATAATCGGTGCTGACCCCGAAGCGGTCGCACAACGCCAGGATTTTCTCCGCCTCCGGCTTGGTGCTGTCCGATTCCCAGCGGGACACCGCCTGGCGGGAAACGCCGATTTGGGCCGCCAGCTCCTCCTGGCTCCATCCCCTGGCCTTGCGCAGGGCTTGAATTTTTTCTCCTGTGGTCATAGGTGTTCCTCCTTTCGGCTGCTGGCTTTATTGTACACGATTTCAAGGAACATGGCAAGAAACCCCATGTAACATTCCCGCAACCAAACGCAACATACGGGTTACATCAGAAGAAACTGACCTGGCTGGTATCCGGCAGGTCCCCGAAGGCCCCGGCCTCTTTCAGCATCTGCATGTGGGTTTTGGAAACCTTGGGACAGGCGGCGGAGACTTCCTCAATGGACAGGAAGTTTTTCCCCTTCCGCCCCTCCATCAGGTCCCAGGCGGCGCTTTCGCCCAGGCCGGAGATGGCCACAAAGGGCGGCAGGATTTTCCCGTCCTGGATCAGGAATTTGGTGGCGTGGCTTTCGTAGATGTTGATGGGGGCAAAGTCAAAGCCCCGGAGGTAGAATTCGTACACCACCTCCATGGTGGTCAGCAGGTCCTCGTCCTTGGCAGTGGCATCCTCGTTGCTGTCGATGGCCTCAATGTTGGCAAGGACCTTCTCCTTGCCCCCGGTCATCAGCACCGCATCAAAGCCACCCTTCTGGCTGCGGCGGTAGAAATAGGCTGCATAGAACGGCAGCGGATGGTGGACCTTGAACCAGGCAATGCGGAGCGCCATCATAACATAGGCCACGGCGTGGGCCTTGGGGAACAGGTACTTGATTTTCTTACAGGAGCCGATGTACCAGTCCGGCACACCGGCAGCAACCATCTCCTCCTCTGCTCCATCCGGCAGACCACGGCCCTTACGCACCGACTCCATGATTTTGAAGGAGCGCTTTTCCGGCATGCCGCAGGAAATCAGGTAGAGCATAATGTCATCACGGCAGCCGATGGTGGAGTCAACGGTGGCGGTTTTGGAGGTAATCAGGTCCTTGGCGTTGCCCAGCCACACGTCGGTGCCGTGGGAGAAGCCGGACAGCCGCACCAGGGTGTCAAACCGGGTGGGCATGGTATCCATCAGCATGCCCCGGGTGAAGCGGGTGTTGAACTCCGGGATGGCCACGGCCCCGGTGGGGCCAAGGAGCTTGTCATCCTCATAGCCCAGCACCTTGGAGGAGGTGAAGATGGACATGGTGTCCTTGTCGTCCAGGGGGATGGTTTTGGCATCCACCCCCGTCATATCTTCCATCATGCGGATCATGGTGGGGTCATCATGGCCCAGCATATCCAGCTTCAGCAGGTTTTCCTCCATGGAGTGATATTCAAAATGGGTGGTGATCTGGTCGGAGTTGGGGTCGTCCGCCGGGTGCTGCACCGGGCAGAAGTCCCAAATCTCATTTTCCTGGGGAATGACCACCAGACCGCCGGGGTGCTGGCCGGTGGTGCGGCGCACGCCTACGCAGCCGGAGGCCAGGCGGGCCTCCTCTGCCCGGCTGGCGGTCTTGCCCCGCTCGGACAGATACTTTTTAACATAGCCGAAAGCGGTCTTTTCTGCCACCGTGCCGATGGTTCCCGCCCGGAACACGTGGGAAGCGCCGAACATGGAGATACAGTATTTGTGGGCCTCTGCCTGGTATTCGCCGGAGAAGTTCAGGTCGATATCCGGCACCTTATCGCCGCCGAAGCCCAGGAAGGTTTCAAAGGGGATGTTAAAGCCGTCCTTTTCCATAGGCGTGCCGCATTTGGGGCATACCGCATCCGGCAGGTCGGCGCCGCAGTTATAGCCGGCAGGCACATTCAGCTCCGTGTATTTGCAGTCGGGATTGGGGCAGCGGTAGTGGGGCTGGAAGGAGTTGACCTCGGTAATGCCGGACATAAACGCCACAATGGACGAACCGACGGAGCCACGGGAACCCACCAGGTAGCCATGCTCCAGGGAGTTCTGCACCAGCTTCTGGGCGGACATGTAAATCACGTCGTAGTGGCAGGAGATGATGTCGTTCAGCTCCGTTTCCACACGCTTGACAAACACCTCCGGCGGGTTGTCGCCGTAGAGCCGATGGAATTTTCCGTACACCAGATTTTTCAGGTCCTCCACGGAATTTTCGATTTTCGGGGCAAACAGGTTGTGGGGCACCGGGCGCATGGTTTCGCACATATCCGCTATTTTATTGGGATTTTCCACCACGATCTCATAGGCTTTTTCCTCTCCCAGATAGGAAAATTCTTCCAGCATATCGTCGGTGGTGCGGAAATACAGCGGCATAGGCTTGTCCGCATCGGCAAAGCCCTTGGTTGCCAGCAGAATGTGCCGGAACACCTCGTCCTCGGGGTTGAGGAAGTGAACGTCGCCGGTGGCCACCACAGGCTTGCCCAGCTCCTGGCCCAGGCGGACGATCTTTCGGTTGTAGTCCCGCAGGTCCTCGTCGGTTTTTGCCTCGAATTTCTCCTGATCCAGCATGAAGCGGTTGTTGGCCAGGGGCTGAATTTCCAGGAAATCATAGAACGAAGCGATACGCTTCAGCTCGTCGTCGCTCTTTCGGTCCAGAATGGCCTGGAACAGCTCGCCGGCCTCGCAGGCCGAGCCGATGATCAGACCCTCCCGGTATTTCAGCAGCTGGGATTTGGGGATCCGGGGCACCCGACGGAAGTATTTCAGGTTGGAGTCGGAAATCAGGTGATACAGATTCCGCAGGCCCACCTGGTTCTTGGCGAACAGAATGATGTGCCGGGCCCGCCGGTCCGTCACCCGGCCGCCGGAGCGCAGGGCCACCATAGCCGGGTTGATGGCCTGAAGGTTGTGGATGTCGTGCTCCTGCTCCAGCATCTGCATCAGCTTGGTCATAATCAGGCCGCAGGTCATGGCATCGTCCCCGGCCCGGTGGTGGTTGAAGTCCGGCAGGCTCAGAGCGTTGGAGACAATGTCCAGCTTGAACTTGTTCAGATGCCGCAGCAGATTCTGGGACAGGATCAGGGTATCGGCGGCGGTATAATTGTATTGTAGCCCCTGGCGGGCGCACTCCGCCCGGATGAAGCCGGTATCGAAGTCGGAGTTGTGGGCCACCAGCACCCGGTCCCCTACGAATTTCAAGAATTCTGGCAGCACCTGCTGAATCTTCGGTGCGCCCCGGAGCATCTCGTCGGTAATGCCGGTCAGCTCCACGATTTTCTTTTCCAAGGGCCGCTCCGGGTCTACGAAGGTCTGGAAACGGTTGATTTCCTCCCCGTTTTTCAGAATCACCGCACCGATTTCAATAATGCGGTCATTGCGGGAGGAAAGGCCGGTGGTTTCCAGGTCAAAGGCCACAAACTCCTGGTCGAAGGTCATGTCCTTCTCCCCGTGAACCACAATGCGGTCGTCCACGTCGTTGACATAGTAGCCCTCGCAGCCAAAGAGGATTTTGATAACCTCGTCGGTGCCGGCCACCTTCGGCGGGTTTCGGCCCTCCACGGTGTGCAGGGCATCGGTGAAGGACTGGCAGCAGCCGTGGTCGGTGATGGCAATGGCTTTGTGGCCCCAGGCCGCCGCCTGCTTGATGGCATCGGCGGTGACGGTCAGGGCGTCCATGTTGGACATGGTGGTGTGCAGATGCAGCTCCACCCGCTTCATACCGGGGGCGGTATCCTGGCGCTTGGGCATGGAGCCGGGCATCATGGCATAGGGCTTGAGCACCATCTCGTTTTCAAACCGGTCCTCAATGGGCTTGCCCTGAATCCGCAGCACCGCACCAGGCTTTACATTGTCCAAAATGGGCTTGGCCTCGGTGGCTTCCAGGAAGCGGCTGATGCGCACGGAGTTGGTATTGTCCGTGACATCGAACTTCACCACCCAGGCGTTGCGCTTTTTCAGCTCCTTGTGGTCGATGTTGAACACCCGGCCCTCCACGATCACCGTGCCCATATCCAGGCTCAGCTCCTTCATGGGCACGGCATTGCCCCGGAAGGGCTTGCCGTAGAAAGCCTCGCTGGGGGCCTGGGCCTTGGCAGACTCTGCCTGGCGGGTCTGCTGGGTACGCACCGGCAGCTGCTCCATGGCCTGGCTGCGCATGGCGGCCATGGCATCGAACAGGGCAGCTCCTTCCAATGCTTCCCCGGCGGCAATGGTGATGCAAACCGGGGCGGCGAAGCGCTCCCGCAGCACAGTCTGCACCTGGGGCACCAATTCTTCCAGCTCCTTTTTGCCGTTGGCCGCCAGCTGTACGGTTAAATCCGTGCCCTTCCAGGTCCATTTGGCCCCGGCCAGGGAGCCACGGGTCATAGAGTTGCGGCTGACGAACAGATCCCGCAGCTCCTCCGGCTCGATTTTATGCAGCTCCGGCTCCGGGTGGGTGGCAGTCAGCTCCAGACGGCGCAGGCCGTATAAGGATGCAATCTCCCCTGCCGCCTGGTCCAGCAGCCGCTGGGGGATATAGACATCGCTGTGCAGCGCCACATGGACACTGCGCTCCTGCTGGTCAATGTCCGCAGCAGCAATGGCCGCCTGGGACAGCGCTGCGTGCAGCTGTTCAGGCGGCTGATAATCCGGGAACATATGAAATAAGTAGATATCCATAGCTACCTCAAGGCTGTGTTGCACTGCCAGCCGGGAAGCAAGCTCCCGGCTGGCAGAAAGGATGTATCAAAGATTCTCGATGCGGCGCAGAAGGGCGGGCAGCAGCTGGTCGTAGGGCAGCTTTTCCACCTGCTCTCCCTTTTCAAAAATCATGCCCCAGCCGTCGCCGCCGGCAATGCCGATGTCCGCCTCCCGGGCTTCCCCGGGGCCATTGACCACGCAGCCCATAACCGCAACGGTAATGGGCTTTTGGCAGTCCTTCAAGGCTTCGTCCACCTGGTTCACCAGGCCGATCAGGTCGATCCGGGTCCGTCCGCAGGTGGGGCAGGAGACGATGTTCACGCCCTCCTTACGCAGACCGGCTGCCTTGAGAATGTCCTTGGCGGCATAGACTTCCTGCACCGGGTCATCCGTCAGGCTCACCCGCAGGGTATCGCCGATGCCGTCCAGCAGCAGAGCGCCGATGCCCATGGCGGACTTGATCAGCCCCTGGCGCACCGGGCCGGTTTCCGTTACACCGATGTGCAGCGGATAGTCGCATTTTTCCCGGAACAGCCGGGCCGACTCCACCATGGTGGGCACGGTGGAGGACTTCATGGACACGCAGGTGTCATAGAACCCCTGCTTTTCCAGCAATTCCAGATGCTGGAAGGCACTCTCCACCAGGGCCTGGGCGGTGGGGTGGCCGTATTTTTCCAGCAGCTGCCGATCCAGGCTGCCGCCGTTGACACCGATGCGGATGGGGATGTGCTTATCCTTGCACACGTCCACCACCGCCTTCACCCGGTCCTCCCCGCCGATGTTGCCGGGGTTGATACGGATTTTGGCAGCACCGCCTTCGGCTGCGGCAATGGCCAGCTTGTAGTCAAAGTGGATGTCTGCCACCAAGGGCAGCGGGCTTTCCCTGCAAATCTCCGCAAAGCCCCGGGCGGCCTCCTGATTGGGCACCGCCAGCCGGGCGATCTGGCACCCCGCTGCCGCCAGCTGCCGCAGCTGGGCCAGGCTACCCCCCACATCTGTGGTCTTGGTGTTCAGCATGGACTGAATAGCCACCGGAGCGCCGCCGCCAATGGGCACATTGCCCACCAGAATTTGTCTTGTCATAACCATTTCCTCCCTGTCTGGCAGTTCCTGCCGTCTCTTTATCGGAACAGATAGAAAATATCCTTAAACATAACCACCGCCATCAGGCCCAGAAGCAGCAGCATTCCGGCCCCGTGGATGTAGCCTTCGTATTTAGGGTTCACCTTTTTCCGGGTGACTGCTTCAATCACTGTGGTGATCACAACGCCCACCACCCGGCCGCCGTCCAGGGCGGGAATGGGCAGAAGGTTCATCACCGCCAGGTTGACGGCGATGAAGCCGCCGAAATACAGCAGATTCTGCACCGCATCCAGCCAGGTAGGCGCCGCCTGGGCGGTCACCGCCATCTGCTGGACGATGCCCACCGGGCCGGACATATCCTTTAAGCCCACCTGGCCCCGCAGCAGCATTTGCAGGCTCAGCCGCACGATGCGGATGGTGTCCAGGGACTGCATCCAGGCCTGGTGCAGCTTGTCGCCAAAGGACATCTGCCGCACCTGGAAGCTCATGCCGTAGGCCATC
>X4_Red_Fox__coassemble_118_pt1 | contig 15975 bp, 13 predicted proteins | sample X4_Red_Fox__metabat2_low_PE_004 | metagenome-assembled genome bin X4_Red_Fox
GCCCGCCCCTCTCAGTCACGGCTGCGCCGTGCCAGCTCTCCCAGAGGGAGAGCCAAGTTGGGCGTGTGTTGTTCGTAGGTGCATTATGTTTTGGTGTAACCATTTCGGAAGGTTTCGCCGTTCCTCATCCGTCTCGCCTGTGGCGAGCCACCTTCCCCCGGGGGAAGGGGTTTGGGGCTACCTCCACGCAAGCAGCCGGGGGGGACTACTAAGGTAAACTCACGTAGTCGGCGGGGGCATGCCCCCGCCCTACGAAAGATACGTCCCTTTTGTCCAGATTATTGAGCGGTATCGAACCGGGTGACCCCCAGCGGTGGTGGTTTACTGCCAGGGTATCAGTCTCGTAATTGTCAGCGGCCACTGGCCGCCGCAAAAAATGCCTGCTGCAAAGGTTGCAGCAGGCACTTTTAATTGCAAACTCAGGCATCCACAGCGGGGCCGTTGATGGGCTGGGTGGTGGGGTCGCCCAGGGTTTCCACCTTGGAGTCCTTGATCAACTTCTTGGGACAGACCGTGGCGCACAGGCCGCAGTTGTCACACTTGCTGTAGTCGATGCGGGCCAGGTTGTTCTCAATGGTGATGGCATCCTTGGGGCAAATCTTCTTACACAGGCCGCAGCCGATGCAGCCCACGGTGCACGCCCGGGTGGTGGCAGCGCCACGGGCCAGGGAGGCACAGGCGATGACCACGTTTCGGTTGGGCTCCACGGGCACGATCAGGTTCCGGGGGCAGACCTGGGCACAGGCCATGCAGCCCACGCACAGATCCTCGTCAACCTGGGCCACGCCGTCCACAACCTTGATGGCGCCGTACTTGCAGGCTTTGGTGCAGGAGCCGTAGCCCAGGCAGCCAAACTTGCAGGACAGGGGGCCGCTGCCGCCGACCTTGGAGGCCGCCATGCAGTCCCGGAAGCCCTCGTAGTTGGCCTTGACCTTGGCACCCTTGGTCAGGTTGCCGTCTTTGTCATAGCTCTTGGCACCGGAGCAGCGCACCATGGCCACCTTCCGGGTGACGGCCTCCGCCTTCACGCCCATAATGGCTGCCATGGCCTGGGCGCACTCGTTGCCGCCGGAGGCGCACTTGCCGATCTCCGCCTCGCCCTTCAGCACAGCCTCAGCGTAAGCGCCGCAGCCGGCATAGCCGCAGCCGCCGCAGTTGGCACCGGGCAGGCACTCGTTCAGCTGGTCCAGACGGGGGTCCGTCTCCACATAAAAGATTTTGGAAGCAGCCGCCAGAACCAGGCCGAACACCAGGCCCAGGCCGCCCAAAATTCCCAATGCAATCAAAATATCCATTCTTCGCCCTCCTTAGAAAATCTTCAGGCCGGAGAAGCCCATGAAGGCCAGCGCCAGCAGGCCCGCCGCCACCAGAGCGATGGGGAAGCCCTTGAAGCACTCCGGGCACTCGGCCTTGTTGACCCGCTCCCGGATGGAGGCGAACAGGACGATGGCCAGGGTGAAGCCCAGGCCGCCGGCAGCGCCGTTGACGGTGCTCAGCAGGAAGTTGTAGCCGTTCTGCACATTCACCAGCACCACGCCCAGCACGGCGCAGTTGGTGGTGATCAGGGGCAGGAACACGCCCAGGGCCTTGTACAGGGCGGGGACGAACTTCTTCAGGAACATCTCCACCACCTGCACCAAGGCCGCAATCACCAGAATGAAGGCCACCGTCTGCATATAGGCCAAATCCAGGGCCACCAGCACCAGGTTGATGGCGTAGCACACCGCAGAGGCCAGAGCCATAACGAAGGTAACGGCCATGCCCATGCCCAGAGCGGTGTCGATCTTCTTGGACACGCCCATGAAAGGGCAGATGCCGTAGAACTTCACCAGAATAAAGTTTTCACTGAGGATGGCGCTGATAATAATACCGAGAATTGCTTCCATTATTTTCCGGCCTCCTTCTTCTTAGATTTCCGCTCCAGATGCTTCATCAGCCACTGGGAACCGGCAATGACGAAGCCCAGCACCAGGAAACCGCCCACAGGCATGACCATCTGCATGGCCGGGAACTGGGCGGGTATGATGCGGATACCCTCGCCGCCGTTGAGAATGCCGCCGCCGAAGGTGCCGCTGCCCAGCAGCTCCCGGATGACACACACCACAATCAGGGCCACGGTGTAGCCGATGCCCTGGCACAGGCCATCCACCGCAGAGGCCAGCACACCGTTTTTGGAGGCGAAAGCTTCCGCCCGGCCCAGCACGATGCAGTTGACCACGATCAGGGGGATGAACACGCCCAGGCTCTCCGACAGCGGAGGCAGGTAAGCCTGCAGGGCCAGGTCCACGATGGTCACGAAGCCGGCAATGATGGTAATGTACGCCGCAATCCGGATCTGGTTGGGGATAAAGTTCCGCAGGGCGGAAATCAGCACGTTGGAGCAGATGAGGATGATGGTCACCGCAACGCCCATGCCGATGCCGTTGAACAGGCTGGTGGTAATGGCCAGGGTGGAGCACATACCCAGCAGCTGGACCGTGACCGGGTTCTTGGTCAGCAGGCCCTCATTGAATTGCTTCTTGAAATTCATAGTGCTTCCCTCCTATTAACCGGCAACGCAGGCCAGCGCTGCGTTGACACCGGCGCAAACCGCCCGGGAGGTGATGGTGGCACCGGTGATGGCATCGATGCTGCCGCCGTCCTTGGTGACGGACACGCTGCCGCTGTTTCCGGCGAACTGGCCCCGGAATGCCTCACCGGCAGAGGTGCTGTCCGCAGACACGGCGCCCAGACCGGCGGTTTCCGTCTGCTTGATGATGGAAATACCCAGCACACTGCCGTCGCTGCCCACGCCCACCATCATGGAGATCTCTCCATTGAAGCCGGTGGGGGCTACCTGCACGGCATAGCCGCTGTCGCCTTCGTAAACAGCCTGCACCAGCGGATTTGCCGCTGCATCAAATGTTGCAGGCTGGCCGCCGCCGGGAAGGACGGCTGTAATCGCCTCTTGGGTCTTCTGCTCGTTGAGCGAGGCAATGACCGGCTTCGTGACCTTGTTGATGCCCGCCAGAGCCAGCGCCACCACGGAGGTGATCAGCAGCAGAGTCAGCGCCAGCCGGGCTACATATTTTACAGTGGATTCGGTTTTCATTACTTCGCCGCCTCCTTCTTCGGTGCGCCGAACTTCACAGGACGGCCAATCCGGTTCAGCAGGACGACGCAGCAGTTCATAATCAGAATGGCATAGGACACACCCTCGTTATAGCCGCCGAAGTAGCGGATGAGGATGGTCAGCACGCCGCAGCCGATGCCGAAAACGATCTGGCCCAGCTTGGTCACCGGGGAGGTGACATAGTCGGTAGCCATGAAGATGGCACCCAGCATCAGGCCGCCGCCGAACAGCTGAGCAGCCATCCAGGTGATGCGGTCGTTGCCCTGGGGGAACAGGAAGCTGAGCACCGCCACCGTGCCCATAAAGGCCAGGGGGATCCGGGCGGTGATCACCTTGCGCCACAGCAGGTACACAAAGCCCACCAGCAGAAGCAGCGCAGAGGTCTCGCCAATGCAGCCGCCCACATTGCCCAGGAACAGGTCCAGCACCGACTCTTCGCACATCAGGCCCTGGTGCATGTTTGCCAGGGGCGTTGCGGCGGTGACGGCATCGGGGGAGATGACGCTCACGGCATTGCCGAAGCCCACCTTGGTCCAGGTGCTCATGATCACCGGCCAGCTGAACAGGAACGCACGTCCGGCCAGCGCAGGGTTGACGATGTTGCGGCCCAGGCCGCCGAAGAGCATCTTCACCAGCAAAATGGCAAAGGCGGCACCCAGGATAATGGTCCAGTAGGGAATGGTCACCGGGCAGACAAAGGCCAGCAGCACGCCGGTAACGCAGGCGGACAGGTCATACACCTTGCAGTGCATCTTCATCAGCTTGCAGTACAGCCACTCGAAGAACACACAGGCAGCCACGCTGACCATGGTCACGGTGAGGGCACGGAAGCCGAAGAAGAACACGCTTCCCAGCAGAGCCGGGGTCAGGGCGATCAGCACATCCCGCATAATGGTCTGGGTGGTGACGGGAGAATGCACGTGGGGAGAGCTGGAAATCGTCAGCTCATAAAAATATTTCATCTGTGCCATACAATTTCCACCTCCTTATTTCTTGGCCGCAGCAGCGGCGTTGCGGATCAGCTGCTTGCCCACCCGGAAGCCCAGCACCAGCGGCACGCTGGCAGGACAGGTGTAGGCGCAGGAGCCGCACTCGATGCAGTCCATCAGGTTGTTGGCCTTCATTTCTTCCACATCCTGGCTCTGAATGGCCTTGTACATCAGCACCGGCATCAGCTTCATGGGGCAGGCATCGATGCACTTGCCGCAGCGCAGGCACCGGGCCTCCTCCACGGCGTACTCGTTGCTCTTGCCCAGCACGGTGATGGCATTGACGCCCTTGATGGTGGGCACGTTCAGGTCATACTGGGCAACGCCCATCATGGGGCCGCCGGAGAGGACCTTGTAGGGATTCTGGGAATGGCCGCAGGCATCCAGCAGGTCGTTGAAGGCGGTGCCAATGGGCACCAGCAGGTTCTTCGGCTCCATGAGGATGTCGCCGGAGACGGTCACGATTCGCTTGATCAGCGGCATCCCGTCGTAAACCACGTCATAAATGGCCTTGCAGGTGGCAGCGTTGAACACAGCGCAGCCCACAGCGGCAGGCAGGGCACCGGAGGGGACCTCCCGGCCGGTGACGGCGTAGATCAGCTGCTTTTCTGCACCCTGGGGGTACTTGGCCGGCAGCACGTCCACCTTAATGGAATCGTCGGCGTGGGCCAGCAGGGACTTGACGGCCTCAGGCTTGTTGTCCTCGATGCCGATGTGGCCTTCCTTCAGGCCGAAAATCCGCAGGATCAGCTTCAGGCCGCCAATCAGCTTCTCCGGCTCCTCCCGGCACAGCCGGTCGTCCGCCGTGATGTACGGCTCGCACTCACCGGCATTGACGATCACGGTATCCACCTTGCCAATGCCGCCGGACAGCTTCACATGGGTGGGGAAGGTCGCACCGCCCATACCCACGATGCCGCCCTCCCGGATGATGCCGATCAGCTCATCCGCCGTCAGGGCCTCCACCTGAGCTGGGGTCCGGGGCTGAATCTCCGGGCACAGGGTATCCAGGTGGTCGTTTTCGATGACCACGCTCATCACTGTGGTGCCGCTGGTGTGGGGACGCATCTCCACCGCCTTGACCTTACCCGACACGGAAGCGTGGACGGGGACACACAGGCCCTGGTTGTCACCGATTTTTTGGCCGACCGTAACCAGATCGCCCTTCTTCACCAGGGGTTTGCAGGGGGCGCCGATATGCTGCTGCATGGGAATGACCACAAGATCTGGAGCAGGGAATTCCTGGGTCTGCTTGTCGCAAGCGTACCATTTATTTTCTTTGGGATGGACCCCGCCGAAAAAAGAAAACGCCATATTACTTCACCTCTTTCAAATTTTGCGGAACAAAGGCCGCACTTCTCCGCTATCTATAATACCGCACAATTCGCCATTTGTCCACATGCATTTGGCATCTTATCCAAAATTTTTTCATAAATCCTTTTGTATCGATACAATATCACCGAATCTTTTCCATTGCCGCCATTCCCCTCCATTCCCGAAAAATGGGCACAATTTCCCCTGCCTTTTCAAGGAAAAATCTAAAAAAACCCGCCCCAGGTTCATTCCCAGGGCGGGTTTGTATTTTGTTTAGCAGAGCTTGGCGCCGGCGGGGATGGCATCATCCAGCATGACCAGGTTCAGCTTTTCCTGGCCCTGCTCGGTGTGGACGGCGGACAGGAGCATGCCGCAGCTCTCCCGGCCCATCATCTTTCTGGGGGGCAGGTTGGTGATGGCCACCAGGGTCTTGCCCACCAGATCCTCGGGCTTATAGAACTTGGCAATGCCGGAGAGGATCTGCCGGTCGGTGCCGGTGCCGTCGTCCAGGGTGAACTGGAGCAGCTTGTCGCTCTTTTTCACATTGGCGCAGGCCTTCACCTTCACCGCCCGGAAGTCGGACTTGCAGAAGGTGTCAAAATCCACCTGCTCCTGGGCATATGGCTCAATTTCAACGGGGGGAAGGGCAGGCTTGCTCAACTCTTCCAGAGCCACCAGCTCCTTCTCCATGTCGATTCTGGGGAACAGGGCGGGGCCGGCCACCGTGGCCACATCTGCCGCCAGGGTGCCGAAAGCGTTCAGGCTGTCCCAGTCCATCCGGGCGCCGCCCAGACGGCGGGCGATCTCCTCAGCGGTAGCAGGCATAAAGGGGCCCAGCAGTCCGGCGCAGATGCGCACGGTTTCCAGCAGGTTATACAGCACCCGGGCCAGGCGGGGCTTGTTCTCCTCAGACTTGGCCAGCACCCAGGGGGCATTCTCGTCGATATACTTGTTGGCCCGGGAGATGACCTTGAACACCTCGGACAGGGCGTTCTGGAAGGCATACTTCTCCATCTCGCCCTCATAGCGGTCCCGCAGAGAACCGGCCAGGGCCAGCAGCTCCGCATCCTTTTCTTCGTCCGCCAGCTGGTTTTCCGGCAGGCGCTCGCCGAAGTACTTCTGGGCCATGGCCACGGTGCGGGACACCAGGTTGCCCAAATCGTTGGCCAAATCCACGTTGATGGTGTTGATCAGCAGCTCGTTGGAGAAGTTGCCGTCGGAGCCGAAGGGGAAGGTGCGCAGCAGGAAGAACCGCAGGGCATCCACGCCGAAGCGCTGGGCCAGCACATAGGGATCCACCACGTTGCCCTTGGACTTGCTCATCTTGCCGCCGTCCAGCAGCAGCCAGCCGTGGCCGTAGACCTTCTTGGGCAGGGGCAGGTTCAGGCTCATCAGCATGGCGGGCCAGATGATGGAGTGGAAGCGGACGATCTCCTTGCCCACGAAGTGGACATCCGCAGGCCAGAAGTCCTTCAGGTCGTCATACTTGTCATTTTCAAAGCCCAGAGCGGTCATGTAGTTGAACAGGGCATCGATCCACACGTACACCACATGGCCCGGGTCGAAGTCCACCGGCACGCCCCAGGTGAAGCTGGTGCGGGAGACACACAGATCCTCCAGGCCGGGCTTGATGAAGTTGTTCACCATTTCGTTGACCCGGCTGCGAGGCTCCAGGAAGTCGGTATTTTCCAGCAGATCCCGGACCCGGTCAGCGTACTTGCTCAGGCGGAAGAAGTAAGCCTCCTCCTGGGCATCCTGGACTTCCCGGCCGCAGTCGGGGCACTTGCCGTCCACCAGCTGGCTCTCGGTCCAGAAGGACTCACAGGGCTTGCAGTACTTGCCCTGATAGGTGCCCTTGTAGATGTCGCCGTTTTCGTACATCTTCTTGAAAATCTTCTGGATTGCCGCCACGTGGTAGTCGTCGGTGGTGCGGATGAACCGGTCGTAGGAGATGTTCATCAGCTTCCACAGATCCAGAACGCCGCCGGGGCCTTCCACGATTTCGTCCACGAATTGCTGAGGCGTGACACCGGCCTCCTTGGCCTTGTCCTCGATCTTCTGGCCGTGCTCGTCGGTGCCCGTGAGGAACTTGACGTTGTAGCCCTGAAGCCGCTTATAGCGGGCCATGGCATCGGTAGCCACGGTGCAGTAGGTGTGGCCGATGTGCAGCTTGGCCGAGGGGTAGTAGATGGGTGTGGTAATGTAGTAATTACCCTTGCAGGATTGACACATTTCTTCTTCCTCCTAGAAATGAAAAGCCGCCCTTGGATGACCCAAGGGCGACAAAAATTGACGCGGTACCACCTTGATTCGCAGATTTCCGAAAAAACTGCCTCAAAACGCCGATAACGGGACGACCCGGGGCACTGCCCAGCTCCAAGACCATGTTCTCCCGGCCCCAACCGTGCCCACTCTCACCTGACAGGGCTCTCTGACCGTTTCCTCCGGGGTACTCTTCTTTTCACAGCTTTTGCCAATATTGGCTACATTATAGCCCCACGGGGCGGGGTTTGTCAAGTCTTTCCTGATGCCCATTTTCACGACGGCTCCACAATGGCCACCACCGCCGCATCCAGGGGCGATTCCATACAGCAGCGCAGCGCCGCCGGGCCGGTGGCCAGCAGCACCCGGTCCCCGGCCTTTGCCCCCACCTGGTCTGCCGCCGCAATCTGCCGCCCGTCCCAGTCCACCAGCAAAAACCTCTGTCGCTCCAAGCTGGCCATTCTGGGGCCAAGGCGGATCGTGCCAATCACAGTTGCTACATTCATACGGTTCCCTCCAATAATTTCCGTGCCCATCCGGGCGTTTCCTGCCCCGGTCAGAGATGGCCGGTGACCTCCTCCAGAATCCGCCGTACCAAAAAATCCTCCGGCGGCATAGGGTTGTCCCGGCAGCAGGGGTCTTCCAAAATCCGGGCGGTCAGCTCCCCGGCGCTGCGCCACACCCGGCGGGGGTCCACCCCGGCCTGGGCCAGGGTCTGGGGCAGGTTCAGCTCCCGGCGCAGCCGCACCAGGCCGTTTTTCAGATTCCGCAGGGCCATGGCATCGGTGCTGCCCCCCAGTCCGGCCGCCCGGGCCAGCTCCGCATATTTCCGCCCCGCCACATGGGCGTTGCAGCCCACCACCGCCGGGAGCAAAACTGCATGGAGCCGGCCATGGGACACCCCGAACATTCTGCCCAGGCTGTGGGCCATGGCGTGGCACAGCCCCAGCCCTGCCTGGGCCAGCGCCATCCCCGCCAGGGAGGCCGCCATGTGGATTTTCAGCCGCACCCCGGCATTGCCCCCATAGGATGCAGGCAGCGCTGCATAGGCGCTGCTGAACGCCTCCCGGGCCAGCAGATCCGTCATGGCCCCGCCACGCCGGGCTACATACGCCTCCAGGCTGCGGCTGAGCACGTCGAAGCCGGATTCCGCTATCAGGCTCTTGGGCATCTGCGCCAGCAAATCGCTGTCGAGGATCGCCACGTCCGGCCGCAGACGGTCATCCGCCAGGGTGTGCAGCCCCTGCCGGTGGGTCAGCAGGGCAAAGTCCGTCACCTCTGCGCCGGAGCCGGAGGTGGTGGGGATGGCCGCCAGGGTATAGCTCCCCCGGGCCAAACAGGCCATGGCCTTGCCGCAGTCCAGAGTGCTGCCTCCGCCCAGGGCCGCCACCAGGTCCGGGTGAAATCCACGGATGCGTGCAGCCCCCTGGGCCGCCAGCTCCACCGTGGGCATGGAATGCACCTGGTCAAAAATCTCCACCCCCGGACACCCGGCGGCCTGCACCACCCGCTGGGCCGTGCCATCCGCCACAAAAAGCGGCTCTGTCACCAGAAACAGCCGCCGGCACCCCAGCGCCCCCAATGCGGCCACCGCCCCGCTGCCGCAGACCAGCTTCGTTGGACAGGAAAATGTCTCCATCATCACACCGCCTTTTCTGAGGGTAGTATTGCCAGCGCCGGGAAAAATATGTATCCCGGCGGGAAAAAGTCCAAAATGCAGCAAAACCAACCAAATACGTACAAAAAATCCCCGGCTTCTATGCGAAGCCGGGGATTTTGAACCATTAGAACTGGGTGGGCTTGATGTGCCAGATTTCCTCGGCGTATTGCCGGATGGTCCGGTCGGAGGAGAACTTGGCGGCGGAGGCCACGTTCATCAGGCACTTGCGGCCGAAGGCCATGCGGTCGGCATAGTCCCGGTTGGCCTGGAGCTTGGCCTGGAGGTAGGACTCGTAGTCCAGCAGCAGGTGGTACTGGTCGGAGTTGTTGCCCCAATCCAGCAGGGAGTGGAACAGGTGTGCCAAGCCGTCGTCAGTGGGCACGGTGCCGTCCACCAGGGTGTTGATAGCCCGGCGCAGGTCGGCGTTGACGTCGTAGATGCCACGGGCGTAGTAATTGCCACGGGTGGCGTTGATCTGGTCCACGGTGTGGCCGAAGATATACTCGTTCTCCTGGCCGGCCTCCTGGGCGATCTCCACGTTGGCGCCGTCCAGGGTGCCCAGGGTCACAGCGCCATTGAGCATCAGCTTCATGTTGCCGGTGCCGGAAGCCTCGGTGCCCGCAGGGGAGATCTGCTCAGACACGTCCGCAGCGGGGATGATATGCTCAGCATAGGAGCAGTTGTAGTTCTGAACGAAGACCACCTTCATCTTGTCTGCCACAGCCGGGTCATTGTTGATCATCCGGGCCACCCGGTTGATGTAGCGGATGACGGACTTGGCATCGGCATAGCCGGGGGCGGACTTGGCGCCGAAGATGAATGCGGTGGGCACGAAGTCGGGCAGACGGCCCTCCTTCAGCCGGAAGTAAATGTCCACAATGGACAGAATGTTCATCAGCTGCCGCTTATACAGGTGCAGCCGCTTCACCTGAACGTCGAACATAAAGTCGGGGTTCAGCATGACACCCTCGTGCTTGGCGATCACCCGGCACAGCTGCTCCTTCTTCTGGCGCTTGATGGCGTTGAAGCGCACCACGTTCTCGTCGGTGATGTGCTCTTTCATGTTGCCGATCAGTTCCAGATTCTTCAGGAAGTCGCCGCCCACATTCTCCTGGATCATGGCGGTCAGCTCAGGGTTGCACAGGCCCAACCAGCGGCGGGGGGTGATGCCGTTGGTCTTGTTCTGGAACCGCTCGGGGAAGACCCGGTACCAATCCCGGAAGCAGTCGTCCTTCAGGATCTGGGAGTGGATTTCCGCCACGCCGTTGACGTAGGAGCCGACGTACACAGACAGGTTTGCCATGTGGGCGGTGTTATCCCGGACGATGAACAGCTCCGGGTGCTCCCACTTCAGCTTCTGGTCAATGCGGCAGATGATGTCCACAATTTCGGGCACCACGGAACGCATCAGGTCCAGGGGCCACTTTTCCAGGGCCTCGGCCATGACGGTGTGGTTGGTGTAAGAGAAGGTCTTCTGGGCCACCTGGAACGCCTCGTCGAAGCTCAGGCCCTCCAGCATCAGCAGCCGGATCAGCTCCGGGATGGACATGGCGGGGTGGGTGTCGTTCAGCTGCACGGCATAGTAGTCGCCGAAGTGGCGCAGGTCGTTGCCGTGGGCGATCTTGTAGGTGCGCAGCATATCCTGCAGGGAGGCAGAGGACAGCACATACTGCTGCTTGATGCGCAGGCGCTTGCCGTCCCAGGTGGAGTCGTTGGGGTACAGGACACGGGTGATGTCCTCAGCCTTGTTCTTGGCATCCAGTGCCCGCAGGTAGTCCTGGCTGTTGAAAGCGTCGAAGTTCAGCTCCTCCTCAGCCTCGCACTGCCACAGGCGCAGCGTGCCCACGTTCTGGGTGTCGTAGCCGATGATAGGCACATCATAGGGCACGGCCAGCACGGTGTGGTCGGGGAAGTGGATCTTCACGGTGTGGTTATACCGGCGGTAGGACCAGGGATCACCGAACTTGGTCCAGTCGTCGGCCTTCTCCACCTGGTTGCCGTTGCCGTCAAAGCTCTGCTTGAACAGGCCGAACTTGTAGCGCAGGCCGTAGCCGGACAGGGGGATGTTGGTGGAGGCGGCGCTGTCCAGGAAGCAGGCAGCCAGACGGCCCAGGCCGCCGTTGCCCAGAGCATCGTCCTCGATGTCCTCCAGGATGGCCAGGTCCACGCCCCGCTGGGCGAACAGCTCCTTCATCTCGTTCAGGATGCCCAGATTGAACAGGTTGCTGTAAACCAGACGGCCGATCAGATACTCGGCAGAGATATAGTAGGCCTTGCGCTGGGGCATCCGGGTCTTTTTGGACTTGCTCCAGTTGTCGGAAATGGCCATCATCACAGCCTGGCCCAGGGCCTCGTGCAGCTCCTGGGGGGTGGCGTCCTTCAAAGAGACGTCATAGGTGTACTTGAGCTGTGCCTCCGTCCATTTCAGGATATTCTCGCAGTTTAGCTTCATGTTTTCCATTCTCCATTCCTCAAGCGGAAGTCCGCTGAAACTATGATTTTTCACGGGACATGGTCAGTCGATCCAGCCGGCAGCGTTGAAACGATTCCAAATTTTTCCCGCATACCACTAAAGAGTAATACGTTTTTCCGTTTTTGTCAAGTAAAACCCGGCGCAAAACCTGTATCCCCGCATATTTTTGGCAGAATGTTTAGATTCTGGCCCAAATTTTCGTCACATATACCTGTTCCCACGCCCTGTTCCCCCTGGCGGGACGGAATTTTTTCGCAGATTTTTCCAAAATTTTCCATTTCCCTGCTGCACCTGTCCCCTGCCGGGGCAGCTTTGGCAGGTATATATATTGTAGGCCGGGGTGCTTTTCCCGGTGCAGGCCACAGGCAGGAAGTTTACAGAAATTTCGCTTTACGCCGGGCAGAAAGCGTGCTATAGTAGAGGTGCATAGAAAAAAGGAGGAAAAATCTTATGCGTAAATTCTTATCGGTTATGCTGGTACTGGCTCTGTGCCTGGCGCTGGTGGGCTGCGGAGCAGACAAGGCTCCTGAGACCACGGCAGCTCCCACTGTGCCTGCTACCACGGCGGCTGTGGAAACCACCGCTTCCGCCAAAGAGGACGTGGTGGTGCTCTACACCAACGACATCCACACCTACATCGACGGCCCCATGGGCTATGATGTGGTGGCCGGCCTGAAGGCTGAGCTGACCAAGCAGTATGGCAATGTCATCCTGGCAGATGCCGGCGATGCCATCCAGGGCACTGCTTTCGGCTCCATGGACAAGGGCCAGACCATCGTCTCCCTGATGAACGCTGCCGGCTACGACGTGGCCACTCTGGGCAACCACGAGTTCGACTACGGCATGGACGGCTGCAAGAGCGTCATGGAGACGGCACAGTTCCCCTATGTCTCCTGCAACTTCTACCAGGAGAAGGACGGCGTCCGGGGCGAGAACGTGCTGCCCAGCTATCAGATTTTCGAGATGGGCGGCCACAAGATCGCTTTCGTGGGTGTCACCACTCCCGAATCCTTCACCAAGTCCACGCCCGCCTACTTCCAGGATGAAAACGGCAACTACATCTATGGCATCTCCGGCGGCGAGGACGGTGCTGCTCTGTACGCCGATGTCCAGACTGCCATCGACGGCGCTGTGGCAGAGGGTGCTGACGTGATCATCGGCCTGGGTCACCTGGGCGACGACCCCGCTTCCAAGCCCTGGACTTCTGAGGAAGTCATCGCCAATGTGGCGGGCCTGGATGCTTTCATCGACGGCCACTCCCACTCCACCCAGCCCGGCAAGGAAGTTGCCGACAAGAACGGCGACAAGGTGGTGCTGACCCAGACCGGCGACTACCTGAGCAACATCGGCATGATGGTGATTGACGGCGAGACCGGCGCAATCTCCACCGACCTGATCACCTCTGAGGAGATCACCGAGCCTGTCCTGGACGACAAGGGCGAGCCTGTTGTCAACGAGGACGGCGAGGCTGAGACCCAGGTCGTGGGCTACAAGTTCGTCTCCGACCTCTACACCGGCGAGAGCTGGTGCTCCGATGCCCAGGTCAAGCAGCAGCAGGATGCCTGGATCCAGGAAATCGACACCCAGCTGGGTGAGAAGATCGGCGCAACGGCTCTGACCTTCGACAATTTTGATGCAGAGGGCAAGCGGCTGGTCCGCAGCCAGGAGACCAACACCGGTGACTTCGCTGCTGATGCGCTGTACTACCTGTTTGACAACATGGGTCTGGACGTGGACGTGGCTGTGATGAACGGCGGCGGCGTGCGGAACAAGGCCATCACCGGCGATCTGACCTACAAGGTCGCTAAGGAAATCCACACCTTCGGCAACGTGGCCTGCCTGCAGACCATCACCGGCCAGCAGCTGCTGGATGCCCTGGAGTGGGGCGCCCGCACCGCCGGCACTGGTGAGGAGTGCGGCGGCTTCCTGCAGGTGGCCGGTATCACCTACAAGATCGACGGCGAGTGGCCCACCTCCGTGCAGATGGACGACAAGGGCGTCTGGGTGGGTGCTCCCACCGGCGGCTATCGTGTCCACGATGTCCAGGTGTACAACAAGGAGACTGGCGCTTACGAGCCTCTGGACCTGGCCGCTTCCTACAACCTGGCAGGCTACAACTACACCCTGCGGGATATGGGCGACGGCTTCAACATGTTCAGCGGTGCTGTGAATGTGCTGGACTACGTGATGGAGGACTATATGGTCCTGGCCAACTACATCCAGGGCTACGAAGGCGGCAATGTGGAGGCTGAGAACTCCCCCCTGCTGGCCAAGTACCCCGGTATGCTGCTGAACTACGGCGACGTAAACGGCAGCGGCCGCATCACCTTCGAGGCCGCACAGCGGTAACAACAGAAAAAATGGCCGCCCATTCCCCGCCTCCTAATAAGAAAACATGAGCAAATCCAGTAAAATCAATGTTTTCAGAGGCAAGGAACACGATGTGAAGTCAAAAAATTAAATACTGGCAGGATAAAGGGTGCTGATGTGAAATATCAGCACCCTTTTCCTGTCCCAAACGCCATAGGATTTTCTATGGCGTTTTTTACTTTCCATCACGCACACAAAAAACTGTATTGAAAGAGGTGAGAAATCGGAGGTATTTCTCTATGTAGGAAATGCAAATCAAGTGCCCATAGGTTTTCCCATCTGGATAAGCGGGCGAGCACAGGATTGAAATTTTCTTAAAAACGAACACTTTTTCATGCCGCTGGAGGGAGGTGATACTATGGCGGTATTTCGCATTGAGAAAACCCGTGACTACACGGTGATGGCAAATCACCATCTGCGGAACACGGCTCTGTCGCTGAAAGCGAAGGGGCTGCTGTCCCTTATGCTGTCTTTGCCAGAGGACTGGGATTATACCACCAAAGGTCTTGCCCGGATATGCCGGGATGGAGTGGACAGCATTTGTGCTACGGTCCGGGAGCTGGAGGATGCGGGGTACATTATCCGTGAAAGAGTCCGTAACGCCAACGGGCGGCTTGGCAGCATTGAGTATACGATCCTGGAACAGCCCAGACAGCCGGAACCTAAACCGGAAAAACCTGAACGGGAAAATCCAGTTCAGGTAAAACCAGTCTTGGATTCTCCTGTCTTGGGAAAACCTGAACAGGAAAAACCCGCACAATTAAATACTAAAGAATCAAGTAACCAGGTATCAAATACTGATCTATCAAGTACGGAAGGATCAAATCCTATCCAATCAAGCCCCCAAACCCCCGTAGGGGGAAAACGGACCGGACGGGACTGGATGCGGGAGCGAGAGAGCTATCGGGAAATCATTTTGGAGAATATCGAGTATGACCATCTTTGCCGGGATGACCGGCTGGATCGGGATATGCTGGACGAGCTGGTGGAGCTCATGGTGGATACGGTCTGTTCCCGCAGGGAGACGATCCGTATTGCCGGAGACGACTATCCGGCGGAGGTAGTCAAATCCCGGTTCCTGAAGCTAAACAGTTCCCACATCGAGTATGTGCTGGACCGTATGAGGGAGAACACCACCTACGTCCGCAACATCAAAAAATATCTGCTGGCTGCCCTGTATAACGCCCCGTCCACCATTGACAGCTACTATGCGGCCCTGGTGAACCATGACATGTACGGCAGCGGAGAAAGGAGGTAACTGCTTATGCAGGAAGAAGTCACCCAGCGCACCGTTGCCCTCTGTGTGGAGGCCACCAGGCTCTCCGCCGGGATGCTGCAACAGGCCATGAAAAAAGTGCTGGACGAGATGCAGAAAGGAGCGACCGGCCACAAGACCAAACTGCACCACGGCAAGCAGACCCTCCGGCAGCTGATGAAGCACAACACCGGCGTTTCCAACATCGAGATCACCGACCAGAACATCCGGGCCTTTTCCGCCACCGCCAAGAAATACGGCATTGACTTCGCTCTGAAAAAGGATACCAGCGGCGAGATACCCCGCTACCTGGTATTCTTCAAAGGCCGGGATGCCGACGTCATTACGGCGGCCTTCCGGGAGTTTTCCGCAAAGAACCAAGAGAAAGAGAAAAAGCCCTCCATCCGCAAGGAGCTGGAGCAGGCGAAGCAGCAGGCCAAAGCCCAGCACCACCAGCGGGAGAAGGTCAAGACCAAAGACCGGGAGGTGGAATTATGACGGATACCTGGGAAAAAGCCCTCATTCTCAATCTCCCGTATC
>X4_Red_Fox__coassemble_120_pt1 | contig 15929 bp, 14 predicted proteins | sample X4_Red_Fox__metabat2_low_PE_004 | metagenome-assembled genome bin X4_Red_Fox
AATGATTGAATTTTCCTTCTCATTCATCTATTGACATAGCACCATTAGACTTTCACCAAATGAATTGACAGGGGAATACCAGGGTTAGATTTCCCCAATTTTTAAGGTTTATTTATAAATTGGGGCTTTCGTTTTCCAAATGGGTATGCTATAATCATAATCGTATTGCTATGTTTCAACGGGCTTTGACCGCTGGTGATCCTGCGGTCCGGCCATCACCTTGGAGGTACACCCTATGGAAAATGATGAAAAGAAGCCAAGAAGGAGAGCCAAGCGTCCCCGCCAGGAGTGGGAGCCCCACTGGCTGGTGAAGCTGGGCTACAGCGCCCTGTCCCTGGCTTGGTCGGTGCTGAAAATCGGTGTGGGTGCAGCGGCTACGGTGCTGCTGATTGTGCTGATTTGCGGCACGGTGTTTATGGGCACCCTGGGCGACTATCTGCAAAATGATATTCTGACGGATGCGGCGGACTGGTCCTTGGAGGACTATGATCTGGAGCGCACCTCCTTCCTCTATTATGTGGACAGCAATGGCGACATCCAGCAGCTTCAGCAGATCTACACCACCACCGACCGGCAGTGGGCCTCCCTGGACGAGATTCCCCAGGCCATGGTGGATGCGGCGGTGTCCATTGAGGACAAGCGCTTTTATGAGCATCAGGGTGTGGACTGGATCACCACGGTGAAGGCCTGCCTGAATATGTTCTTCGGCGGAGACAGCCAATTCGGCGGCTCCACCATCACCCAGCAGTTTATCAAGAACCACACCAATGAAAAGTCCGTCACCGTGCAGCGAAAGGTGATGGAGATTTTTAGAGCGCAGCTGTTCGAGCGGGAGTACGACAAGGACCTGATCATGGAGTACTACCTCAACGAAATTTATCTGGGCGGCGGCTGCTACGGTGTCAAGAGTGCGGCGGCGTATTATTTCGGCAAGGAGCTGCAAAGCCTGACCCCGGCGGAATGCGCTTCCCTGATCAGCATTACCAACAACCCCTCTATTTTCAGCCCCTATTCCGAGAGTGTCTACCTCTATAAGGGGGAGGAACGGGACGGCGCAGGCCGGAACCGCTACCGCCAGCTCAACGTGCTCAGCGAGATGCACAGCCAGGGCTACTTGTCCGACGAGGAGTACGAGGCGGCGAAAAACCAGGAGATGGTGTTCAAGAAAGGCATTGACGACGCAGACCGCTGGACAGTCTGCGAAAACGGCGCCTGCGGCTTTGCCGGTGTGCGCAGCGAATTTACCACCCAGGGCGACGGTGTTTATTACTGCCCCAACTGCGGCAGCCTCACCTCGGTGAGCACCAACGCTTCCCAGCAGATCTATTCCTGGTTTGTGGATGCCGTGATTATCGACTTTGCATCCTACCTTGCAGAGCAGGATGGAAAGAACTGGGATGAGCTGAACAAGGATGCCCGGGATATCTACCTGGACCGGATTCAGAAGGGCGGCTATCACATCTATACCACTCTGGACATGCGGGTGCAGGACCAGGTGGACAAGGTCTACGGCAACCTGGACAACATTCCCAAGACCAACAGCAACCAGCAGCTTCAGTCTGCCATTGTGGTGATCGACAACCGTACCGGCGACGTGGTGGCCCTGTCCGGCGGCGTGGGCGAAAAGACCACCTTCCTGGGCTACCACCGGGCCACCCAGGCCAAGCTGCAAACCGGCTCGGTGCAGAAGCCCATTTCCGTGTACGCCCCGGCCTTTGAGTCCGGCGAGGTCACACCGGCCACAGTGTTCAAGGATCTGCCTGTGACCTATGCCAACGGACACTGGCCCAAGAACGACAACCGCAAATACCAGTATGCCCGGACGGTGTACCAGGGCATTGTGTCCTCGGTGAACACCATCTCCGTGCGGACCCTGGATGCCATCGGAGCGGAGTATGGATACAGCTTCGCCAAGTATAACTTTGGCCTGGAGCATCTGGTGGATGCCTATGAGGCAGCAGACGGTGAGATCAAGTCCGACGTGGGCCAGGCCCCGCTGGCGCTGGGCGCTCTGACGGTGGGTGCCACGGTGCAGGAGATGACGGCGGCCTACGCCACCTTCGCCAACGACGGCATCTACCGGGAGCCTCGCCTGTATACCAAGGTCTACAACAGCGACGGCGAGCTGGTGGTGGACAACACCCAGGACAGCCGCCAGATTCTCAGCGGCAAGACGGTGGACTATATGAACTACTGCCTGTATAATGCCGCCAACAACGGTACCGGCGGTGCGGCCATTTTCGGCGGCCAGACCATCGCCGGCAAAACCGGCACCACCTCCAGCAACCGTGACCGCTGGTTCTGCGGCTACACCAGCCACTACACCGCATCGGTGTGGGTGGGCTATGACCAGCCGGAGCAGATCCACGTGAACACCGGCAACCCGGCGGCCATTATGTGGCGCAAGGTGATGCAGCCCATTCACGATGGCTTGCCCAAGGAGGGGCTGTACAACGGCGATGCCTTCCGCACCGTGGCTGTCTGCCTGGACTCCGGCAAGCTGGCAACGGATGCCTGCCGGATGGATGCCCGTGGCATGGAGCGGGTGGTGTATGTGAATGTCTACCCGGAGGATGTGCCCACCGAGAGCTGTGACAAGCACGTGCCCATGGACTTCTGCGCCACCGGCGGCGGTGTGGCTACGGAATACTGCCACATGTTCCCGGATGCGGAGGTTTACACCCGCTCCCTGGTGCGCTTGACCAGAGACGAAATTGAGCAGATCAAGGCTGCGGCAGGCGTAGGCCTGAACGATGCCTATCTGATGGACGGCTATGTCTATTACCAGGGCGACGAGGGCTGGCTGGGCTTCTACGGCGGCTTCGGCGGCGACAGCCCCTATATCACCTGCAGTGTCCACAACCAGGATTCCTGGACGGACTTTGAAGACAGCCAGAATCAGGAAGACATGGACGGGGACGGCTACCCTGATCAGGAAGCCCCGGAGGGCGACGGCTGGTTCGACGATGAGGAATATGACGGCTGACAGCCGGCACCGTGATACGAAAGAAGGAGACAAGTATATGCTTTGGATTTCCGATGAATGGAAGGATTACCAGGTGCTGGACACCACCGCCGGAGAGCGTCTGGAACGGTGGGGAGACTATGTCCTGGTTCGGCCGGACCCCCAGGTGATTTGGAATACCCCCCGTACAGCTCCCCAATGGAAGCACTACGATGCCCGCTATGTCCGTTCCAACACCGGCGGCGGCCGCTGGACGGAGCACACCCTGCCGGAGCGGTGGCAGATCCACTATAAGGACTACCTGACCTTCCACGTCAAGCCTATGAATTTTAAGCACACCGGCGTGTTCCCGGAGCAGGCTGCCAACTGGGATTTTATCCGCCAGAAGGTAGCAGGGGCCAACCGCCCCATCCGGGTGCTGAACCTGTTCGCCTATTCCGGCGGCGCTACGCTGGCGGCAGCGGCAGGCGGTGCCGAGGTGTTCCATGTGGATGCCTCCAAGGGCATGGTTGCTTGGGCCAAGGAAAACGCCCAGGCCTCCGGCCTGGCAGACCGGCCCATCCACTGGATGGTGGACGACTGCGCCAAGTTCATCCAGCGGGAGATCCGCCGGGGCCGCCGCTACGACGGCATCATCATGGATCCGCCCAGCTATGGCCGTGGTCCCAGCGGTGAGATTTGGAAAATGGAGACCAGCTTCTATCCCTTCCTGCAGGAGGTGGCCAAGGTGCTGAGCCAGGACCCACTGTTTGTCATCATCAATTCCTACACCACCGGTCTGGCCCCCTCTGCGGTGGCCTATGCGGCGGATTCGGTGTTCGGCCCCCTCTATGGCGGTCATACCCAGGCCGGCGAGCTGGGACTGCCTGTGCAGTCCTCCGGCTTGATCCTGCCCTGCGGCGCCACCGGGCGCTGGACCCCGGACTGATGGGAAAGGTTTGGGTGATACTTTGAGCGAGATTATTTCTGTAGAGCACCTGGCCTACACGTATCCTGCTATGGATGAAGGCCCTGGTGTGCCGGTCTTTGAGGACCTGAATTTGACGGTGGAGCAGGGGAGCTTTGTGGCCATCCTGGGCAGCAACGGCTGCGGAAAATCCACCCTGGCCAAGCACTTTAACTCCATTTTGCTGCCCAGCGGCGGCAAGGTGTACGTCTGCGGCATCGACACGTCCAACGAGGAGCGGATCATGACCATCCGCCGCAGTGTGGGCATGGTGTTCCAGAACCCGGACAACCAGATCGTCGCCAACGTGGTGGAGGAGGATGTGGCCTTCGGCCCGGAAAACCTGGGGGTTTCCAGCCCGGAAATCCGCCGCCGGGTGGACCAGGCCTTGCAGCAGGTGGGCATGTACGAGTACCGCACCCATGCGCCCCATCTTCTGTCCGGCGGCCAGAAGCAGCGCATTGCCATTGCCGGCATCATCGCCATGGAGCCGAAGTGCATCGTGCTGGATGAGCCAACGGCCATGCTGGACCCCAGGGGCCGCCGAGAGGTTATGGACACCGTCGGACGGCTGAACCGGGAAAAGGGCATCACCGTGGTGCTGATTACCCATCATATGGACGAGGCAGCCCAGTGCCAGCGGGTGGTGGTGCTGCATAAGGGCGCAGTAGCGGCAGACGGCACCCCGGAGGAGGTTTTTTCTCAGGTGGAGCTGCTGCACAGCATTGGCCTGGCAGCCCCGGAGACAGTGGAACTGTGCTGGGAGCTGAACAAGAAGGGCTTTTCTCTGCCGCTGACCAAGCTGGACCCGGAACAATGTGCGCAGGCACTTATGGAAGCGGTGGGGTGACCCGCCGCCAGGAAGGCCATAGCGCCAGGAGGAAGAACATTGGGAGCTATTCTGGAAGTAAAGAATTTGCAGTACATTTACAGCGCCGGAACGCCGTTTGAGCACAAGGCGCTGGACAACATCTCCTTTTCCGTAGAACGGGGGGAGTTTATCGGCATCATCGGCCATACCGGCTCCGGCAAATCCACCCTGATGCAGCAGCTAAACGGTCTGCTGAAGCCCACGGCGGGCACGGTGCTGCTGGACGGCAAGGACATCTGGTCGGATAAGGCCCTTACCCGCCAGGCCCGGTTTCGGGTGGGACTGGTGTTCCAGTACCCGGAGTATCAGCTGTTTGAGGAAACGGTGTACCGGGACATTGCCTTTGGGCCGAAAAATATGGGCCTGGACGAGCAGGAGGTGGACCGCCGGGTGAGGGAGGCCGCCGGCTTTGTGGGCCTGACGGAGCAGCAGCTGGAGGTATCCCCCTTCGACCTGTCCGGCGGACAGAAGCGCCGGGTGGCCATTGCCGGCGTGATCGCCATGGAGCCGGAGGTTTTGATTCTGGACGAGCCCACCGCCGGACTGGACCCGGTGGGCCGGGCGGAAATTCTGGGCAACATCCAGGCTTACCGCCAGGCGAAGAATGCCACCATTATGATGGTGTCCCATTCCATGGAGGATGTGGCCCGGCTCACCGACCGGCTGCTGGTGCTGAACGGTTCCAACTTGGCCATGGACGGCACCCCGGCAGAGATTTTTGCCCATGCAGATCAGCTGGTGCAGATGGGCCTGAGCATCCCCCAGGTGACCAAGGTGTTTCTCCACCTGCGGCACATGGGCCTGGATGTGGAGAACGTATACACGGTGGAGCAGGCTGTGGCTGCTCTGAGTAAAATCAGGGGAGGGAAGCACCATGCTTAAGGACATTACCCTGGGCCAGTATTTCCCCGGGAATTCCCCCATTCACCGGCTGGACCCCAGAAGCAAGCTGCTGCTGCTGGTGGTGTACATCACCGCTTTGTTTTTGGCAAAGGGCTGGGTGTCCTATGGGGTGATTCTGGTATTTTTGATTACCGTTATCCGCATTTCCACTATCCCGCCGAAGGCCATTCTGCGGGGCATGAAGCCGCTGGTGATGATTCTGATTTTTACGGGCCTACTGAACCTGTTCTTCACCAAGGACGGGCCGGTGATTTTCAAGCTCTGGAAAATCACCATCACTCTGGGCGGTCTGCGCCAGGCGGGCATGATGATGGCACGAATCCTGATGTTGATTACGGGCACCTTCCTGCTGACCTATACCACATCTCCCATCGCCCTGACCGACGGCTTGGAGTCGCTGCTGGGGCCGCTGAAGAAAATTCACGTGCCGGTACACGAGCTGTCCATGATGATGTGCATTGCTCTGCGGTTTATCCCCACCCTGATTGAGGAGACGGACAAAATTATGTGCGCCCAGAAGGCCAGAGGTGCGGATTTTGAAACCGGCAATCTCATTGACCGGGCCAAGGCGCTGATCCCCATTCTGGTGCCCCTGTTCATCAGTGCCTTCCGCCGTGCGGACGAGCTGGCCACGGCTATGGAGTGCCGCTGCTACCAGGGCGGCGAGGGCCGCACCAAAATGAAGCAGCTCCATTTCCACCGCATCGATTTTGTGTCCTTTGCCGTGGGCGTCGGGCTTATGGCAGTGGTTGTGGCCTTGGGCCAGTTTGGACTGTGAGGGCTTATGCGGAACATTGCATTGATTTTGACTTACCTGGGCACTCGCTACCATGGCTGGCAGGTGCAGAAAAACCTGCCCACCGTGGCCCAGACGGTGGAGAAGGCAGTGGCTATGGTGGTGGGGCACGAGGTTCACGTCACCGGCTGCGGCCGTACCGACGCCGGGGTGCATGCCCGGGTGTATGTGGCGAATTTCCGCACCACCTCCACCATCCCGGTGGAGCGGCTGCCCTACGCCCTGAACACCCATCTGCCCTGCGACATTGTGGTGCGGAGGGCCGTTGAAGTCCACGACAACTTCAACGCCATCGGCTCCTGCGTGCGCAAGGAGTACACCTACCAGATTTACAATTCCCGGCTGAAAGACCCTTTTTATGTGGATCGGGCCTGGTTTTATCCCCGGCATTTGGATGAAAACATCATGCAGGCGGCGGCCAGCCAGTTTGTGGGCACCCACGATTTTGCAGCGGTGAGAAGTGTGGGCACGGATGTCAAATCCACCGTCCGCACCGTATACTATTACAACGTGGAGCGCCGGGGAGATGTGGTGCTGCTGAAGGTCTGCGCCAACGGCTTTTTGTATAACATGGCCAGGGCCATGGCGGGCACAGTGGTGTATGCTGCGGAGGGGAAGATTCTCCCGGAGCAGATCGGTGCCATCCTGGATTCCGGCAACCGCACAGCCGCCGGTCCCACCGTACCGCCGGGAGGACTTTACATGACCCATCTGTGGTACGACGACGGCGTGCAGGCCTTTGAAGCCGGCAGCGACTGGACGTAACCATTCCTAAATTGACAGTTGGCAGAACCTGGGCCAACTGTCAATTTGCGCATGGCCTGTTCGTTCATAATTTGTTATCCCTTTTTCCTTTGTATTATGGTATACTTAGCCGCAAAGGAACGAAATCCTTGGATAAGGAGCGTGAAACACATGCAGCCAAAAATGTGCAGCAAATGTAAAAAAAATATCGCCGTGGTGTTTATCACCAAAATCGAAAACGGCACAACGGTAAACGAGGGCTACTGCCTGAAATGTGCCCGAAGCCTGGGCATTCCCCAGATTGACCAGGCGGTGAAGCAGATGGGCATTTCCGAAGAGGACCTGGACCTGCTCAGCGACGAGATGAGCAGCATGTTCGGCCAGCGGGACGACAGCGAGGACCATGACGACGACGAGATCGACAGCCAGACGGCTACCTTCCCGCTGCTCAATCAGCTGTTTGGCGGTGCCAACAACCTGCCGGACCAGCCCCAGCGCCCCACCTCCCGGAAGGAGGAGCCGGAGAAGCAGAAGAAAAACAAAAAGCATAAGTTCCTGGACAGCTACTGCATGAACCTGACGGGCCGGGCCAGGGAAGGGAAGCTGGATACGGTCATCGGCCGGGATATGGAGACGGAGCGGGTCATTCAGATTCTCAACCGCCGCCAGAAGAACAACCCCTGCCTGGTCGGTGAACCGGGCGTGGGCAAGACCGCCATTGCCGAGGGCCTGGCCCAGCGGATCGTGGCCGGGGATGTGCCCTATAAGCTGCGGGACAAGGAAGTATTCCTGCTGGATTTGACGGCTTTGGTGGCAGGGACCCAGTTCCGGGGCCAGTTTGAAAGCCGGATGAAGAGCCTGATTGGGGAAATCAAGGAGTGCGGCAACATCATTCTGGTGATTGACGAGGTCCACAATCTGGTGGGAGCCGGAGATGCGGAAGGCTCCATGAACGCTGCCAACATCCTCAAGCCCGCCCTGTCCCGGGGAGAGATTCAGGTGATCGGCGCTACCACCTTTGCCGAGTACCGCAAGCACATCGAGAAGGATGCCGCCCTGGAGCGCCGCTTCCAGCCGGTGACGGTGGCAGAGCCTACCATTGCCGAGGCCAGCCAGATTATGCAGGGCATTGCCAAGGCCTATGCCCAGTTCCACGGGGTGGAGATTTCCCCGGAGATTGCCCACCAGTGCGTGGTGCTGTCTGAGCGCTATATCACCGACCGCTTCCTGCCGGATAAGGCCATCGACCTGCTGGACGAAGCCTGTTCCGACGTAAACCTGCGCTGCAAGGAGATTTCCCGGCTGGCAGAGCTGAAAAAGGAGCGGGACGACTATGAGCTGGAGCTGCGGATGCTCAATGAGGATACCGAAAATCAGGACTATGAGCGCCTGGCGAAGGTTCGCAGCAAGCTGATGCAGCTGGCGGCCCAGATCGAGCAGCTGGAAGCCCTGCCCAAGCCTGCGGTGACCATGGAGAACCTGGCCCGCATCATTGAGCTGTGGACCAAAATTCCCGCCTCCAAAATCAAGGCCCAGGAATACGAGCAGATCAAGGGCCTGGCAGACCGGCTGAAAACCCACATTGTGGGCCAGGACCAGGCGGTGGAAGCCGTGGCCCGGGCCATTCGCCGGAACCGGGTGGGCATTTCACCGAAGAAACGGCCGGTGTCCTTCATCTTTGTCGGCCCCACCGGCGTGGGCAAGACGGAGCTGGTAAAGCAGCTGGCAGATGATTTGTTTGACAGCGTAGACAGCCTGATTCGGCTGGATATGTCTGAGTATATGGAAAAGCACACCGTTTCCAAGCTGATTGGCTCGCCTCCTGGTTACGTGGGCTACGACGAGGCGGGGCAGCTGACGGAGAAAATCCGCCGCCGTCCCTACAGCGTGGTGCTCTTTGACGAGATCGAGAAGGCCCATCCCGATGTGCTCAATGTGCTGCTGCAAGTGCTGGACGATGGCCGGATCACCGACTCTCAGGGCCGGGTGGTGAATTTTGAAAACACCATCATCGTCATGACCTCCAACGCCGGCTCCGAAGGCCGGGTGGCAGGTCTGGGCTTTGGCCGGACGGAGCAGGATATGGTGAAGGAAAAGACCATGGGCGCTCTGCGGGAGTTCCTGCGGCCGGAGTTCCTGAACCGCATCGACGAAATCATCACCTTCAACCAGCTGACCCGGGAGGACTTCCTGGGCATTGCGGACATCATGCTGGGAGAGCTTCGCCAGAGTCTGGAAGCCCGGGGCTTGAAGCTGACCTGGGGGCCGGAGCTGGGCCAGTGGCTGGCAGACAAGGCCTATTCCGCCGTCTACGGCGCCAGAAATCTCCGTCGCACCATCCAGCGTGAGCTGGAGGACCCCATTTCGGAAGCCATTATCGACTCCTTCGACAATCCCATCCACGCCATCGCCATCCAGGTGGAGGACGGAAAGATCCAGCTGAAAACTGAGTAATGAATTGGAAAAAGGGCTGCCTCGCATGATTTTGGAAAATCATTTTGAGACAGCCCCTTTTCATAGTATTCAAGAAAATCGTGACAATTGAGGCAGTTTATATTTGGAGGGGAATTGGAAATGGCGATTTTATATTTCTCAGATATATTAAGAAAAGTGGGACTTGACCCCTCAAAAGTTAAATTGATCCGTCATGCTATGGCAGATTGCGGCTTTCGGGAGTGTTATAAAGCGAATGTTGTATATGAATATACCTGTCATCAGAAAATGGGATTTAGCAAAGGTTACGATTATTGGGTGACTTTTATAAGCGAGCATGGAACTCTTTGTAAGCTGGATTCGTGCTATAAAGTTGGTACAGCCGTTCCGGATACGCCCGATATGATACCAAAGGGCATTCCGGAAATTATAACAAGAGAATTCCGAGGCGAAAACGCATATTTTCAACTGGAACCGCTCGATTTGCTAAAGGAATACGAGGGTAGACTAATCATCGATTGGGGGAGGTCTACTCGTATGTGGCATCAGAAGGGGACAACGGAAAAAACTGTTGTAGCAATTCAGGTAGAGGATAAGAAAGTTTTTCCTGGATTTGAAAATCTGATCCTTGCATATGATGATTTGAAAGAGATCGTTGAAAATCCAACTGTTTATGAAGCATGGCATACAGCACTATCCTCCGTCAACGCCATTTATCTCATTGTTGACCGGGAAACAGGAAAACAGTATGTGGGATCGTCTTATGGAAAAGATGGATTGTTAGGACGGTGGGCCTGTTATGTGGATTCTCTGCACGGCAATAATAAGCTGATGAAGGAATTGATTTGTGCCTACCCTGAGTGTTACCACAACTTCCAGTTTTCGATCTTACAGATATTGCCCAAAATCGTGACAGATGATGAGGTCATTAAAACCGAGAGCTTATATGAAAAGAAACTGCTTACAATCCCTTTCGGGATGAATGACAACTGAATATCTGGAGATGCTACTATGGCAGAAGATTTATTTTTAGATTGGGCAATCAAATTCTTAGAACAAATCGAAACTTCTGAGGAGAAGAAAATTTGGTGCCGCCAGTATTCTGTGTATTCCTATGGTTCTGGGCAGGAAAAGCTCTCTCAAAATCTAAGCGATTTTGTAGATAGCACCGACCAGGCGGGATTGGTAATCCCTAATTATTGCGAAGTGATTCAAAAGTGGGATATCGATGAGGGGAATATTGCAACTGCTGATTCGGAATGGCTGGAAACGCAGCCATATTTGTGTGTATTAGCCTGTATTGCATGGCATTTCCGCAGAGACCATTTTTGCGAAGGCTCGTTGATTAACAAAAGCATCGCAGAAGGTGCTCTTTTCCGCCTGTTTCGTCGGCTCAAAGCACTCTGTCCTACAGCCGCTCCCGCTGTTACATTGCAAGAACTTTGGTGTAACGGCTGTCATTCTGTCCCCAATGCACCGGGCGTCTATTGGGTATTTGCACCTGAGGGAATGCCAGTCCGTTTCTCAGAACAGGAGTACCGGCCTAAGGCAAAAATCTATCCTGCAAAAACCCTTCAGGAGAAATATAAAAGATGTGCAGACCAAGGTGTCCTCTACATTGGTAAAGCGGAGGGAAAGCGTGGCCTGCGGCAGCGGCTGAAACAGTACATGGACTACGGGCAGGGAAAGGGGAACATCCATGCAGGCGGACGGGCTATCTGGCAGATATCAGACTGCGGACTTTTGCTGCTTGCTTATGAAGTCTGTGAAAACGCAGGAGAACGGGAACGGCAATTATTGCAGGAATACCGAGAGAATAACGACTCGTATCCACTGGCCAATTGGCGAGGATAGAAAACGTAATGTGAAAAGGGCCTGTCTCGTATGATTTTAGAAATCATTTTGAGACAGCCCCTTTTTCTATTCGCTTTTCCCCAAATGGGCAAGCCATGCAGTGACGGTGGTGCTGATGAGTATATAAACCAGTATGATCACAGCTTCCAGTACCAGCGGGGAATAGGGGCGGGGATACAAGGCCATCAAGCACCGCAGGAACAGCCACACGGGCAGGTAGCTGCCAAGCCAGACGGTAATTTTATAGAAAGTCAGCCGACGGGATGTATCCCCCGGATGCCGGTGCCAGGCAAACTCAAATCCGGCAATCAGGCCCAGCATAGGCAGAATGGACAGAGCGGTGAAAACTTCATTTTGCACCACGAACAGGCACACCAATTGCAGCACCACCGCCATCCCTTCCAAAGTGGCAAGAAAGGCTATGGGAACTCCGGGCTTGGCCGGTGCAGAGGACGGCGCAGCAGATTCCGGGGCGTTGTCCAGCAGGAAATCCGTACTTACCTGAAACAGCTTGCTCAGCTGCACCACGTTTTCTAATGTTGGGGCGCTGGTGCCCAGCTCCCACCGGGAAATGGTCTGGCGGGACACCGCCATTTTCTCTGCCAAATCCTCCTGGGACAGGCCATGCTGCTTGCGCAGGGTGAGAATGTTTTGGGATAGGCTCATAAAATGCCTCCTTTCGTACCCCTATTTTACCATATCGCCGGGAAAATTGCCACCACAAGGATGTGTCATTTTGTCAAGCGGCGCTTGCGCATACTCCAAAAAGCGGTGGCATAGTCTGCTTTGAGGTGATACCATGGGCTATCAGATTCACTACGAGGGTACAGAGCCGGGGGCAAAGAAACCGGGGCGCTTTACGGCCCGGCTGGGGGCAGGGCTGCTGGCTATGGGGCTTCTGGTCAGCTGCCTGTGGCCCCGGTGGGCAGACCAGCTGCGCCAGGTGGTGCTGCCTGGAAATCCGGCGGTGACGGCGGCAGCCTGGGAGGATCTGACCCAGCAGCTGCGCACCGGGGAGCCGCTTAGCCAGGCACTGGAAGCCTTTTGCAGGAGAATCCTCCGCCATGGGAATTAGCCCCTGGGCCTGCTATCTGGGAGCGCTGCTGCTGTTGCTGGTGCCGCTTCCCTGGCTGCTGGCAGCGGCGGCAGCAGCGGCTTTCCACGAGCTGTGCCACTGGGCTGCTGTGAGACTTCTGGGGGGACAGGTGACGGCGCTGCATCTGGGGGCAGCGGGGGTAAAAATGGAGGCAGTATTGGAAGGGCGGGGAAGACAGCTGGTGGCCATTCTGGCAGGCCCGGCGGGGAGCCTGGCGCTGGTGGCTCTGTGCCGCTGGATGCCCCGGCTGGGCCTGTGCGCCGGCATCCAGGGCCTGTTTAATCTGCTGCCGCTGCGGCCCTTGGACGGCGGCCGGGGGCTGGAACTGGTGCTGCTTGCCTGGTGTCCCCGCCATGGGGCAGCGATTTTGCGGGCAGTGGAATGGGCAGTGCGTCTTGCAATGCTGCTGGGGGTGCTGGCACTGTGGGGCGTGGAGGGGCTGGCCCTGGCGGCAGTGAGGCTTTGCCTGGGTGCGTTGGGAAAAAATCCTTGCAAAAGGCGGCGTTTCAGGGTACAATAACACTTGTTGTACACAGAAAGAGGGAACACTATGACCGAATTGAAAAAACGCATCCTCCCCACGGTGCAGAAGCCTGCCCGATACACCGGCGGGGAATGGGGCGAAATCAAAAAGAACCTGGATGACGTCCGGGTGCGGGTGGCGTTCTGCTTCCCGGATACCTATGAGATTGGCATGTCCAACGTGGGCATGCGGATTCTCTATGGTGTGATGAATGAAATGGAGGGCGTCTGGTGCGAGCGGGTGTTCGCCCCTTGGGCGGACATGGAGCAGGCCATGCGCCAGAATAACCTGCCCCTGTGGGCGCTGGAAAGCCAGGACCCGGTGCGGGAATTTGACATGATCGCCTTCACCATCGGCTACGAGATGGCCTATTCCAATGTGCTGAATATGCTGAACCTGTCTGGGGTGCCCCTGCACGCCCGGGACCGCCAGGGGCTGAAAAACATCGTCTTTGCCGGCGGTGTATGTACCTTCAACCCGGAGCCGCTGGCGGAGTTTGTAGACTTCTTCTCCCTGGGCGAGGGAGAGGAGAGCACCGTGGAGATTGTGTCGCTGTATGACCGGGCCAAGGCCCAGGATTGGACCAAGGACCAGTTCCTGCGGGAAGTGGCAAAGATTCCCGGGGTGTACGTCCCCAGCTTTTACGAGCACCGGTACAATCCTAATGGCACACTGGCGGCCATCATCCCCCAGGAGGGAGCGCCGGAGACGGTGACCAAGCGAATCGTGGAGGACCTGGACGGAGCCTATTTCCCCACCCAAATGATTGTGCCGTCCACGGAGATTGTCCATGACCGGGCCAATTTGGAGGTGTTCCGGGGGTGCATCCGTGGCTGCCGGTTCTGCCAGGCAGGCTTCAGCTGCCGCCCGGTGCGGAAGAAAAGCCCCCGGGTGCTCTACCGCCAGGCGGTGGAGACGCTGGAGCACTCCGGCTTCAATGAGATCACCATTTCCAGCCTGTCCACCTCCGACTACCGGGGGCTGAAGGAGCTGACTGACGAGCTGATTCCCTATTGCGCCGACCGAAAAATCAACCTGTCCGTACCGTCTCTCCGGGCGGACAACTTCTCCCGGGAGCTGATGGAGAAGCTTCAGGCGGTGCGCAAAACCGGCCTGACCTTCGCCCCGGAAGCGGGTACTCAGCGGCTGCGGGATGTGATCAACAAGAACCTGACTGAGGAGGAGATCCTAAGCACCTGCACCCAGGCCTTCCAGGGCGGATGGAGCAGCGTCAAGCTGTATTTCATGCTGGGTCTTCCCACGGAGACGGACGAGGACGTGCTGGGCATTGCGGAGCTGGTCTATAAGGTCATTCAGGCCTGGAAGGAACATGCGGCCAACAAGAAGCGTGGCCTGCGGGTCCATGTGGCCACTGCCTATTTTGTGCCCAAGCCCCACACGCCCTTCCAGTGGGAGCAGCAGATTACACCCCAGGAATATCTGCGCCGGTGCCGGCTGCTGAAATCCCACTTCTATTCCAAATCCATTGTCTATGACTACCACAGCCCGGACCTGAGCCGCCTGGAAGCGGTGTTTGCCCGGGGCGACCGGCGGCTGGGGCCGGTGCTGGAAGCAGCGGTGGCCAGCGGCGCCAGATTGGATGGCTGGGACGAGTATTTTAACTACAGCAAGTGGTTCGATGCCTTCCAAGCCTGCGGCGTAGACCCGGATTTTTACACCACCCGTGGCTATGGCGAGGAGGAGATCCTGCCTTGGGACCCCATTGACGTAGGCGTGAGCAAGCGGTTCCTGCTTCGGGAGCGGCACCAGGCGTATGCTGGGCTGGTGACCCCGGACTGCCGCCATGGCTGTTCCGGCTGCGGCGCCAATGCCCTTTTGAAGGAGGTGGCCTGCGATGCTTAGAGCCCTGTTTGAAAAAACCGGCAATGCGGCCTATATTTCCCACCTGGATTTGATGCGCCTGTTCCAGCGGGCGTTTAAGCGGGCAGGGCTGCCCCTGACCCATACCCAGGGCTATAACCCCCGGCCCTCGGTGTCCATCGCTCTGCCTATGAGCCTGGGCGCTGAGAGCCTGTGTGAGCTGCTGGATTTTGATTTGGAGGGAGCGTATCCAGACCTGGAAAACATGCGCCAGCGGCTCAATGAGGCGCTGGTAGAGGGCGTCCAGGTGCGGCAGATCTACGAAGGCGGCAGCAAGCTGAAAAACCTGGCGCTGCTGGAAGCGGAGCTGACCTTAGAATATGATGCCGGCGTGCCGGAGGGAGCGAAGGCCGAGCTGGAAGCCCTGTTCGTCCGCAGCGACCTGACGGTGGAGAAAAAAAGCAAGCGGGGTATCCAGCAACAGGAGATTTCTTCCATGGTGCGCCGGGTGGAAATTGCTCAGGCATCGCCCCAGGAGCTGACCCTCCGGGCGCTGGTCCACTGCCAGAATCCGGCGCTGAACCCCATGCAGCTGGCCTTGGCGGTGGAAACCTACCTGCCCCATCAGCGGCCGGACTTTGTCCGCTGCTGCCGTCTGGAAATCTATGACGAAGCGGAGGAAATCTTCCGATGAAGCTTGCCGGGGATAGAATGCCCCAAGTGAAAAAGTGCAGTTTCGTCTGGAAGCGGGATGGCTTTCTCATGCGGCTGGCGGAAAAGGAGGATGCGGAAGCGTATTTTCAGCAGAATTTCTGCCCGCTGGATCAGGATGTTGTCCGCTTTACCGGGTGCAAGCCAGCGTTTTCCCGGGAGGAAGTGGTTTCCTTCTGTCATGCTTGCGCAGATGACCCGGATCGGTATGATTTTCTGATTTTCGCCTCGGATGGCCGCATTGTAGGGGAGAGTGTCCTCAATGA
>X4_Red_Fox__coassemble_122_pt1 | contig 15775 bp, 19 predicted proteins | sample X4_Red_Fox__metabat2_low_PE_004 | metagenome-assembled genome bin X4_Red_Fox
GAATGGCCCGGGGGCGTTTTGGAAGAGGGGGCTATTTCGGGGTATCGGCTGCGGGGATTTCCCGCATGAATACGATGAAGCCATTTCCCTGGATGCAGAACTTCCAGCCCTGCTGCCCCAGCTCATTCCACTGCTGCTCCAAGGCTTGGACTTTTTTGGCGTAATCAAAGCCGAGTTTTGTGGGAAAAGAGACAAATTTGTACGCATACTGCATGGCTGCGTGCTCCTTTCTGGGAAAATATGGCGGAAATAGGGGGTATTACCGTTCAAAGGATTTGAAATACCGCCCTTCGCCGGGATAGTGGGGCGGTGCGGATACAAAACCGCTTTGTACCAGCAGTTCGTTCACTTCACCAAAAATCAGGTGGTATATTTCGTTGACGATATCTTTGACGGCAACTCCATGGGAAACGGCAGTAAGCCGCACTTCCTGTTGAAGCAGTGCCAGTGCATCCGCCAAGAGTGGCGCTAGAAAGGGAATCACGAAGTGATACAACTGCTTCGTAATTTCGTAAGAGTGGGCATCATAAATAGGGACGGCTATTTTCCCATTCTGGCAATAACCAAAATGCTCGTAAATTGAAATATACTCCGCTGGGACATCCTTGCCGTGTGCCAACCTGTCAAAATTCTCAATCAGTGATTCTACGGGATAGGTGCCATAGATGCGTTCTTGATCCGATAAAAGATGCAATTCCAACTGACGATAATACCGGTAAAAATCTTGCCGGTTTCCCTGACTGTCACCAAAGGATACAAATCCTTTTCCATTTGCCATAAGGCGGTTATAAGAACACAAGAGCATATCACTGTAAGCGTTTAAGCTCGAAGTGTCTTCGTAGAGGATCACAAGATAATCAAGGCCGCTTTTGTGGATGCGGGAGGTTGTTACAAGCTCGTGTTCTTCCAGATAATCAAACAGCAAACCATCAAAAAGAGCGGCACACAGGACAAGGTACAGATTTCGTTCCACACAATAGCCATTTTTGATACGTTGTACCTGTTGAACGATCTGCGCTTTACGAGAAAACAGTTCCGATGCAATGCGTTTTGCGGCATCTTGACTCAATTCCTTCAAGATGCTGGTATCTTTGGCTGTGAAGAATGGCACAGCCATGCAAGCTTACCTGCCTTTTCCTGCAGAACGTCAATGTGCAGCATGGCGGTTATCAAATCCCGATTGGCAAAGTCTTCTGCTTTCAAAGAGTAAGGCTTACAGACTGCGATTCTCTCCAAAATAGAATCCACACCGGCTTGGGATAAAACGTACCTGGGATTGTGCAAATCAAAGGGGGTATCGGGAGAAAAATTCTCAAAATAATACTTGTGAAACCTCATATTCATCACCCTGTCCAGCCGTTATAACTCCCTTTTTACCAGAATCCCGTCATCCGTACGGGACACCAGGGTGAAGCCGTTTTTCAGAAACAGCTTGTAGGAAGGATTGTCCACGGCGATGTCATCATACAAAACGGAAATTCCGTTGGCTTTTGCTTTGCGGCACAAAAGCGCAATTCCGGCTGTGCCAAACCCCCATTTGCGGAACTGAGCCAGGACGATGACATTGCAAAGGTATCGATTCTCTTGGGGATCGTAATCGTAGGAGATCTCTCCCACAAATTCTCTGCTGTCTGGATCATACAGGTATCGGTAGTACCGCCGGGTTTCGGGCGCATCCATCCAGGAAGCATACCAGGCGGCCCATTTTTCTTCGGGGAAAGAAATCGTGCCGCCCCAGGCCAGATTGTAGGACATAGTTTCCTCGTCGGCCAGGAGCTTTTGCCGAAACCACAGGTCTTCGGCCTTTGGCTTGTAGGCTATAACCATGGCTATGCTCCAAACGAATCCAATTCCAACCCCACCGGGCAGTGGTCGGAGCCAAGCACCTGGGTGTAGATGGGGGTGGCGGTGATGTGGGGGGCCAGGCGGTTGGAGACCAGGAAATAGTCAATGCGCCAGCCGGCGTTATTCTTCCGGGCATTGAAGCGGTAGCTCCACCAGCTGTAGGCCCCGGTGGCATCGGGGTTTCGGTAGCGGAAGGTGTCGGTGAATCCGGCGTTCAGCAGGGTCGTAAAGCTCTGCCGCTCCTCGTCGGAAAAGCCGGCATTGCCCCGGTTGGAGCTGGGATTTTTCAGGTCGATCTCCTGATGGGCCACATTCAGGTCGCCGCAGGCGATGACGGGCTTCCGGGCATCCAGCCGCTGCAAATGGGAGCGGAAGGCCACGTCCCAGCGCAGCCGGTGGTCCAGCCGGGCCAGGCCCTGCTGGGCGTTGGGGGTGTAGCAGGTGGCGAGATAAAAGCCGGGATATTCCAGGGTGATCAGCCGCCCCTCGGTGTCCAGCTCCTCCACGCCCAGGCCGTACTGCACCGAAAGCGGCTCCTCCTTGGCAAAAATGGCCGTGCCGGAGTAGCCCTTTTTCTGGGCGTAGTTCCAGTATTGGTGGTAGCCCGGCAGGGGCAGGTCGATCTGCCCTGCCTGCAATTTCGTCTCTTGGAGGCAGAAAAAGTCTGCGTCCATTTGGTCAAAATAGTCGGCAAAGCCCTTCTGTACACAGGCTCGCAGACCGTTTACATTCCAGGAAATACACTTCATGTTGGTTCCTCCGTAGCAGCAGCGGTGGTGCCGCTGTCGAATAAGGCGAGATTTTCCCGGCTCATGGTCACGGAGCGGCCGCCGCTGCGGATGGTCACCCGCTCCGCCGGGACCAGGTCCAGGCAGGTCAGGGTCAGGCAGGCGCAGGCCAGGGAAAACTCGCAGTCGGTGAGCAGACTGTCTGCATCGCTGAGACTCAGCCGCAGGCCCCGGCCCTCCTGCTCCACGGTTTCGATCAGAACGCCCTGGGGCAGGGGGGAGGCAAGTCCCTCCTGGGTGGGGCCGAGCAGATACAGCCGCAGCAGATAGGCCAGGTCCTCCCGGTGGCCGGAAGCCTCCCGGGTCTCCGTGCCGATGGACTGGGACATGTCGGTGAGGGAGTGCTCCCGGACGTAATAAAACGTCACAGGCTCCTTGAGACTGCCGTTGACATCGGCACAGCCGGAAAGCGTCAAAAGCAGCAGGCAAAGGCAGAGGATGCGTTTCATGTGGGATCGACCTCCGTATCAAAGGCGGGGAAGGTGACGGTGAAGGTGGTGCCCTGTCCCGGGAGGCTGGACACCTGAATCTGGCCCCGGTTGCGCTGGACAATGGTGCGGACGATGGACAGCCCCAGGCCGCTGCCGCCGGAGGCCCGGGAGCGGGCCTTGTCCACCCGGTAAAACCGCTCGAAAATATGATCTGCGGCATCCTCCGGGATGCCCACGCCGGTGTCGGAGACTTCCAAAATGGCGTTGTCCTCAGCCCGGCGCAGGGAAACGGTGAGACTGCCGCCGGGGGTATTGTACTTGATGCCATTTTCCATCAGGTTGAAGACGATTTGGTACAAATCATCCTCCAAAATCAGCACCGGCACATCCCGGTCCAGTTCCAGCGCCACATGGATATCCGCCTGATGGGCCTGCTGGCGGAGCATCTTGGCTACCCGGCGGATGGTGGGGGCCATGTAGATGATCTCGCTTTCCGCCCCGGCAGTGCCCTCGGCCTTGGTCAGCGACAGCAGCTTGGCGGTCATGCGGTTGAGCCGCTCCGCCTCTGCGCCGATGTCGCCTACAAACTCCCGGATGGTTTCCGGGTCCATGTCGTACTGCAAAATGGAATCCGTCAGCAGCTTGATGGAGGCCAGCGGGGTTTTCAGCTCGTGGGAGGCATCGGAGACAAACCGGCTCCGCTTTTCCTCCGATGTCCGCAGCCGCTCGGCCAGGTCGTTGAACTCGTTGCCCAGGACGGTCAGTTCGTCGTTGCCGCCCATGTTCACCTTGTGGGTGTAGTCTCCGTTCTGGATGATGCGCATAGAGGTCATGATCTTGTTCAGCCGCCGGGAGAAGGTGTTGGAAAAGAACAGGGTAAACGCAATGACGATGGCTACCAGCAGCAGGGTAATGCGCAACACCGTCACCTGCATGGAGTGGATCAGTCCGCCCTGAACGATGTCGTATTCCGTCATGTACACGCAGCCTACAATGGTGTCGGAATAGGTGATGGGGGCAGCCGCCCGGGCATCCACCACGCCGCTGCGGTATTCCCAGGAGCAGACGTCATAGCCCTCCATGGCGGTGAGGATCTCCGGGAAGAGCATATAGGTCCCCGGCGGGGCGCCGTCGCTGTCGTACAGGGCGTTGCCGCTGAGGTCGGTGACAATGAGCCGGGTAGCTTTCAGGCTTTCGATTTGCTCCACCACCCCGGCAACTGTGGTGGGATTCAGCACGTCCAGCGTGCCGATTTCGTCCGAGGCCAGCAGGCATTTTTCCACCATGGAGGCCCGCTTGCTTTCATAGAACAGCTGCTGGCAGGTCTTGGAGCAGTAGACGTTCAGAATCAGCAGCACGATGATGGTGATGCACACATAGACCATGCCGTAGCGGAACTGGGTCTTGCCATAGCCCCGGGTGATGGATCCATTATTTTCGGAAGTAATAACCAACGCCCCACTTCGTCAAAATATAGTTCGGCTGAGCCGGGTTTTCCTCCAGCTTCTCCCGAAGCCGGCGGATGTGCACGTCCACGGTGCGGATATCGCTGCGGTATTCGTAGGACCAGATGGTGTCCAGCAGGGCCTCCCGGGAGTAGACCCGGTTGGGATTGCGCATGAGAAATTCGATCACGTCAAATTCCTTGGCGGTCAGATCCACCAGAACGCCGCTGCGGTAGGCGTTGCGGGCATCCAGGTCCAGGGTGATGGAGCCGATGGTCAGGGTATTGCCGGGGGCCTGCTTTTCCGGCCCGGCCCGGCGCAGCAGCGCCCGAATGCGGGCTTTCAGTTCCAGAATGTTGAAGGGCTTGGTCAGGTAATCGTCAGCGCCGTGGTCAAAGCCCATGAGCTTGTCCATGTCGTCGGCCTTGGCGGTGAGCAGAATAATGGGAATGTTGGAAAATTCCCGAATCTTGCCGCAGGCGGTCAGCCCGTCCATGTTGGGCATCATCACATCCAGCACCACCAGGTCCGGCTTCTGCTCCTGCACCAGCTGCACGGCCTCCAGGCCGTCGGAGCCGGTGATGACCTCGTAGCCCTCATTTTGCAAATTGAAACGAATGCCCTTGACCAGCAGGGCTTCGTCATCTACAACCAGTATTTTCATACTTCACGCTCCAATCGTGATATAGTCCAAAATTTGTTCCATCCGAGTCTGGCCAATGCCTTCTACATACAGCAGCTCCTGAAGCTGGGCAAAGGGGCCGTTTTCCTCCCGGTAGGCGACGATGCGCTGGGCCAGCACCGGGCCGATGCCGGGCAGGGCCTGAAGCTGGTGGGCATCGGCGGTGTTGATGTCCAGGGGGAAGACCGTGGTGGGGTCCGTCTGGGTCTCCGGCGGCGAGGTGGCGGCTGGCACGGTGGTCAAAACTGCCGGGACCTGCACCGTCACGCCGCCCCGGCCGTGGCTTCTGCCCAGAAGCAGACCGGCGGTGAAGGCCACAAACAGGGCGCAGATCCCCAGCAGAACGGCCTGCCAGGCTTTTTTCATGGGAAACCACCTCCTGCAATTGACTAGAGGATGAAAAGCTGTTATAATGTACCCGTCTATTATACACGATTTTTCACCGCCGGACAAGTCCGGCAATGGGATATTGAGGGAGAAATATGAAAAAATTTGTCCGCTTTTCTCTTTGCGTCCTGTGTCTGTGCCTGATGGTGCAGGCGCTGCCGCTGACGGCTATGGCCCAGGATACCCAGCCTGCGGCCCAGACTACCCCCACCACGGAGGAGACGCTGCCCCTGGGCGGCTCTGTCCCGGTTGGCACAGCCCAGGATCTGCCCTTCGGCACGGTGTCGGTGCAAAACGGCTGCCGGACCATCGAGGGCATGGTGCCCCTGGGGGGCGGCGACCAGATTTTGGACACGGCTAAGGCTGCATTCCTCTATGAGGAAACCACGGATACCGTGGTCTATTCCTACAACCCGGATATGAAGGTGGCCCCGGGCAGCTTGGCCAAGCTGGCTACGGCCATTGTGGCCATGGAGTACAGCGACCTGGACGAGGTGATGACGGTGGCGCCGGGCATCAAGGGCCGAATCCCTGGCGGTGCCATGCGCATTGATTTGACCAGCGATGAGCAGATATCCGTCCGGGATTTGATGTATGCGCTGCTGATGGGCACGGCCAACGATGCCGCTGTGGCCCTGGCGGAGCACGTCGCCGGCAACCGCCAGAGCTTCGTGCCGCTGATGAACCAGTGGGTCAAAGAAATTGGCTGCACCGGCACGGAATTTGCCACGGTCCACGGCGTGGACGGCGGCCAGTCGGTGACCACTGCCCGGGATATGGCGAAAATCATGCGGGAGGCTTCCCGCAATGAGGAGCTTATGGAGATCATGTCAACCACCAAGTATACCATCCCGGCCACCAATGCTTCCAAGGAGCGGGAGCTGAAAACCAACAACTACCTGATCGACAACCGGGTCCTGCCCCAGTTCTTTGACACCCGGGTGATCGGCGGCACCCCCGGTTATGAGGAAAGCTCCGGTGCCTGTATCGTGGCGGTGGCGCAGAACAGCGCCGGACTGCGGTATATCGGCGTGGTCATGGGGTGCGTGCGTATCTTCAATGCGGAGGAGAGCTGGAGGGTGGACACCTACGGAAACTTCGAGGAGATCAGCAAGCTGTTTAAGTACGGCTTTGACCGATACAAGACCAACCGCATTCTCTACGACGGCATGACCATGAACCAAATCAAGGTGGCCGGCGGCGAATGCAACGCTGTGGCCCTGTGCCAGACCAATGTGGATTCCGTGGTGCCCAAGAATGCCCAAATGCGGAATTTGACCATCAACGTCAAAGCCGAGGGCGGCGGCCTGTCGGCCCCCATTGAAGCGGGGGAGAAAATCGGCGTGGTGGAAATTTGGTACCGCAACGCCTGCATGGCTGAGGCGGAGGTGGTGGCTATGGGCAATGTCCGCTCCCTGAAAAACACCGTAGTGGACATCCAATCCGCAGCGCTGAAAAAACAGGGCGGTTCGGATATCCTTTCGGTAATCGGCACCGTCTGCGTCATCGGCCTGGGTCTGGCGGCGGCGTATCTGGGATTCAATTCCTTCATGCGCAACCGCATCCGTGCCCAGCGCCGCCGCCGCAGAGCAGACCGCAGGAGGAACCGCTGATGTGGCAGCAGCTGAAAGCAGAGTGCGCCGACTGCCGGCGCTGCGGCCTGTGCCAGACCCGGCACCATGTGGTGTTCGGGGTGGGCAATGAGCAGGCGGATATTATGTTCATCGGCGAAGGGCCGGGGGAGCAGGAGGACCTGACGGGCATCCCCTTTGTGGGCCCGGCGGGGAAGCTGCTGGATGATATGCTTACCATCATCGACCTGGACCGCCAGAGCAATTGCTACATCGCCAATATCGTCAAGTGCCGCCCGCCCCGGAACCGGGACCCGCTGGAAACGGAGCAGGAGGCCTGCATTGGCTTCTTATTTCGCCAGATCGAGCTGGTGCAGCCCAAAATCATTGTGAGCCTGGGCAGAATTGCCGCCCAGCGGCTGATTGCCCCGGATTTTCGCATCACCCGCCAGCACGGCACATGGACTGAGCGAAACGGCATCGCCTTTACCGCCATCTACCATCCCTCGGCCCTGCTGCGGGATGTCAGCAAGCGCCCGGAAACCTTCCAGGACCTGCTGGGCATCCGGGAGCAGCTCCGCCAGCGCAGCTGCCGGGTGTGAGCGGCGGAAAATGGCGGTGGGCTGGGTATTTTGAAATACGGAGGAATCCGAAATGGTTCGATTTTTTGTGACGCCCCAGGCACTGCGGCAGGATACGGTGGTGCTGGAGGGGGAAAACGCCCAGCACGCCAGGGTCCTGCGGCTGAAAGCAGGAGAGCCGGTGCTGCTGTGCGACGGCGAGGGGCAGGAGGCCCTGTGCCGGGTGGAAGAAAATGGGGCGCTGGCGGTGGAGCAGCGGCGCAGCAGCGAGAGCGAGGCGGCGGTGCGGGTCAGCGTGTACATGGCCTTTCCCAAGGCGGATAAGCTGGAGCACGTGATTCAGAAAGCTACGGAGCTGGGGGCTTTTGAAATCGTGGCCTTCCCCAGCAGCCGGTGCGTCTCCCGCCCGGATGAAAAAAGCCTGAAAAGAAAGCTGGAACGCTGGCAGAAAATTGCAGCCTCCGGGGCAGAGCAGTCCGGCCGTGGCCGGATTCCCCAGGTGGTGGTGCTGGGCAGCTACCAGCAGGCCCTGGAACGGGCAGCCCAGGCGGACAAGGCCCTGCTGTTTTATGAGCAGGAGCAGTCGCTGACGTTGAAAGCCGCCCTAGAGGGGCCTTACCGCAATGTCAGCCTTCTCACCGGCCCGGAGGGCGGCCTGGAAGAGCGGGAAGTGGAGCAGGCCAAGCAGGCCGGGCTTCAGGTGTGTACCCTGGGCAAGCGGATCCTCCGCTGTGAAACCGCCCCGCTGTGCGCCCTGTCTGCGGTGATGTTCGACGCAGGGGAGTTTTGACAGGAATTTTTGACCCAATTTATGAAAAAGCACCGCCTGGATACCCTCCGGGCGGTGCTTTGTTTTTGGATTTATAGCTGGGACAGCAGGTGGCGGATGGGCAGATTCTGGGGGCAGATCTCCTCGCATTTTCCGCATTTCAGGCAGTCCTGAGGTGCGGTGCCGGAGACCGGGGCAGGGGACTGGCCCTGGCGGCGGGCATTGTCAGCGGCGAACAGCTCCGGGATGGGGATTTCCTGGGGGCAGACCTCGGTGCAGTAGCGGCAGGCGGTGCAGGGGATGGTGTCCTGGCAGCGCAGAATGCCCCGCACCTGGGTCACGGCCTGCTGCTCCGCCGGGGACAGGGGCTGGAAGTGCTGCATAAAGCCGATGTTGTCTTCCAGCTGGGCCAGATTGCTCATGCCGGACAGAACCATGGAAATGCCGGGGAACCCGGCGGCGAAGCGGATGGCATAGCTGGCGTTGGAGCCGCTGCCCACCTGGTCAAACACCGCCTGGGCGGCGGGCGGCAGATTCACCAGAGCGCCGCCCTTCACCGGCTCCATAACGATGACGGGCTTATGGTATTTGCGGCAGACCTCGTAGCACAGCTGGGACTGCACCTTGCTGTCGGTATAGTCCAGATAGTTGAATTGGAGCTGCACCGCTTCGATCATGGGGTATTCCTGCAAAATTTCTTCCAGCACCTGGGCGCTGTCGTGGAAGGAGATGCCGATGTGGCGGATTTTGCCCTGCTCCTTCAGCATCTGGGCGGTTTCAAAGGCACGGGCCTGGCGGTACTGGGGCATCCGGGCCTGGCTCAGGGCGTGCATCAGGTAGAAGTCAAAGTATTCCACGCCGCAGGCTTCCAGCTGCTGCTGGAACAAGGGAAGGATATCCTCTTCTGTCTGAAAATAGTTGGCCGAGAGCTTGTTGGTGAGGAAGAATCGGTCCCTGGGATACCGGCTGGACAGGCACTGGCGGATGGCCACCTCGCTCATGCCGCCAAGATAGCCGTGGGCGGTATCAAAATAGGCAAAGCCCGCTTCGAGAAAGCGGTCCACCATCTGCATGGTCTGGGGGATGTCCACCTGGTCGCCGTTCATGGGCAGGCGCATAAACCCGAAGCCGAAATTCCGGGAAAAGGGGGCAATGGATTGTGTCATGGGATCTTCTCCTTTTCTGGTTGCTTTGGTCTAGTATAGCACTGCACCACCGGGGCTTGTCAATGGGTATTTTGCATGAAGATAGCAGACATTTTTCGTCTGTTCGGATGGGGATTTTGTGGGCTTGACAATATGGCGAAATATGATATGGTAGAAGGAACTATGGAGGAAACGAGGTAGATTATGAAACAGGAAAAAACCAGGGCGCTGCCTTGGCATATGGTCCCCACCATTGTGGCACTGGCCGGGCCGACAATGCTGGAACAGCTGATGCAGACGGCGGTGCAGTATATCGACACGGCTATGGTGGGTACGCTGGGCACCTATGCCACGGCGGCGGTAGGCTCCACTAGCACCGTCAACTGGCTGATTGGCAGCACCATTTCCGCCCTGGGCATTGGGTTTCTGGCGTTTGTGGCCCGGGCCTGCGGGGCAGGGGACCGGGAACGGGCAGGAAAAGCTGCCTCCCAGGCCGTGCTGGCGGTGCTGGTGGTGGGCACCTTCTTTACCGTGCTGACCCTGGGGCTCAGCGGCTATGTGCCGGGCTGGATGCAGGTCTCCCCGGAGATCCAGCCCCTGGCTTCCCAGTATTTCTTTATTCTGTATAGTCCTATGCTGGCAAGAACTGCTATTTTGATTTTTGGCACCTTGCTGCGCTCCGCCGGAGACAGCAAAACCCCCATGCAGGTGGGTCTGCTGGTGAACCTTATCAACGTGGTGCTGAATTTCCTGCTGATTTACCCGTCGATCTCCCTGGGGCCCGTTACCATTCCGGGAGCCGGACTGGGGGTCATTGGTGCGGCACTGGCCAGCGCCGTGGCCTTTGCAGTGGGCGGCATCTGCATCACGGTGGCGCTGTGGCATCATCCGGTGATTTCGCCCAAGGGGCAGGCCCTGCGGCCGGACTGGTCGGTGCTGAAGCCCTGCCTGCGGGTGGCGCTGCCCAATGCCGCCCAGCGGTTCTGCACCTCCCTGGGCTTCGTGGCCTTTGCTTCCATGATCAACTCCATCGGCGACGTGGCCACGGCGGCCCACACCATTGCCAACACGGTGGAGTCGGCGTTCTACATCCCGGGCTTTGGCATGCAGACGGCGGCGGCGACCCTGTCCGGCAACGCCCTGGGCGCTGGGGAGCGGAAAAAAATGAAGGATTTGGGGAAAATGATCCTGCTGCTGGAAACCGGGCTGATGATCCTGTCCGGGTCGCTGCTGTTCCTGTTTGCCCCCAATATGATGACATTGTTCTCCAAGGACCCGGAGGTGATTGCTCTGGGCGCTACGGTGCTGCGGATGGTGGCGGTCTCGGAGCCGTTCTACGGCGTGGCCATCATTCTCGAGGGCGTGATGCAGGGCGTGGGCAAGACCCTGATGCCTTTTGTCTTCGGCGTCAGCGGCATGTGGGGCATTCGGATTTTGGGAACCTATGTGTGCACCCAGATCCTGGGCCTTGGCCTGGTGGCCGCCTGGGGCTGCATGATCGCCCACAATATGCTGCTGTTTGTGCTGTTTAGCCTCTACTACGCCAGCGGCCGGTGGAATCCGCTGGAAGAGCAAAAAAATCGGAAAAAACTTGAAAAAACCACTTGATTTTGCTTGCGAGCTGTGATAGAATAAATCGGTCTGAAATCAAGGTGCGTCCTCTGCCACGATGAACGTGAGTATGAACGCCTAATATTTAAGGAGGACAACAACATGGATTTGGTAAAGGCATTGAACAGCCAGTACATGAAGCAGGAGCTGCCTGAGGTTACCGTGGGCGACACCGTTCGTGTGCATGTGCGCATTAAGGAAGGCTCCCGTGAGCGTATCCAGGTGTTTGAGGGCACCGTGATTGCCCGCAAGCACGGCGGCATTGGTGAGACCATCACCGTGCGCCGGGTCTCTTACGGCGTGGGCTGCGAGAAGGTCTTCCCCCTGCATTCCCCCAACGTGGCGATGATCGAGACTGTCCGTAAGGGCAAGATCCGCCGGGCTAAGCTGTACTACCTGCGTGACCGTGCTGGTAAGGCTGCTAAGGTTAAGGAGAAGGTCTAATCCAACTTCATAAAAAAGGAGGGCGCTGCCCTCTTTTTTTATTACCCTGGATTTTTTGGGTATTCCGGGGAAAATTTCAGGAATTTACACATTATTCTGGAAAAACCTTCCGGGGTGTGGTATACTGAACAGCAAAGCCCCGGAGAGCCGCCTGCCGGCGGAATGAGGAGGAAGCGTATGTCTGAAAAAACGGAGAAGAAACAGAATAAAAAGGAGAAAAAAGAAAAACTGGGATGGCGAAAGTCCACGGTTTTGTACCTGCATGACTGGCTGTTTCTGCTGATTGGAATTTTTCTGCTGTTTTTGCTGGTGTTTCGGGTGATCGTGGTGTCCGGGGACTCCATGTTTTCCACGCTGTGGGATGGGGATTACCTGCTGCTGCTGAGCAACGTGTTTTACCACCAGCCGGAGCAGGGGGACATTGTGGTGATCAGCAAGGACAGCTTTGACAATGGGGAACCCATCATCAAGCGGGTCATTGCCACCGAAGGGCAGACCGTGGATATTGATTTTGAAAACGGCACTGTGTACGTAGACGGCCAGGTGCTGACGGAGCCTTATATCTATACCCCCACCACCACCCCACGGGGAATGGAGTTTCCGCTGACTGTGGAAGAAAACTGCATTTTCGTCCTGGGGGATAACCGGGCGGTGTCTTTGGACAGCCGTGCCCCGGAGATTGGACAGGTGGATCGGCGGGAAATTCTGGGCAAGGCCCTGTACCGCATGATTCCCGGCACCCATCACGGCCAGCTGCCGCTGGACTATGGCAGGATTGGAGGAATTGCATGAATCCCGGAGAACAGATGAACATTCAGTGGTATCCCGGCCACATGACCAAAACACGCCGCCAGATCGAGGCGGATTTGAAGCAGGTGGATGCGGTGTGCGAAATTGTGGACGCCCGCATTCCCATGTCCAGCCGCAACCCGGACATTGATGCCATTTGCGGGGCCAAGCCCCGGATTTTGGTGCTCAACCGCATGGACCTGGCAGACCCTGCCGCTACCAAGCGCTGGGCCGCCTATTTCCGCAGCAAGGGCATGACGGTGCTCGCCACCGACTGCAAAACCCGCCGGGGCATCGCAGACTTTACCCCGGCTGCCCGGACGGCCTGTGCCGAAAAGCTGGAGCGGGATGCCAGCCGGGGCATGAACCGGCCCCTGCGGGTGATGGTGGTGGGCATTCCCAACGTGGGAAAATCCACCCTCATCAACCAGATTTCCGGCCGCAAGGGCGCCAAGGCGGAGAACCGCCCCGGTGTGACCCGGGGCAAGCAGTGGGTGACGGTGGACAGCGGCTTGCAGCTGCTGGATACCCCCGGCATCCTTTGGCCAAAGTTTGAAGACCCCCACGTGGGCATGATGCTGGCCTACACCGGAGCGGTGAAGGAAGGGGTCATCGACGTGGAGGAGCTGGCGTGCTTCTTGATGGAGCTGCTGAACCGGCACTATCCCCAGACCCTGACGGAGCGCTATAAGGTGGAAGCCCAGCCGGACACCCCGGGCTGGGAGCTGCTGGAACTGGCCGGCCGGAAGCGGGGATATCTGGTCAGCGGCGGCGAAGTACACACCGAGCGGATGGCAAAAGTGCTGCTGGAGGAATTCCGCAGCGGAAAATTGGGAAAATTTACCCTGGAACATCCGGAGGACTGCCATGAGTGAGATCACCATGTGGGAAATTGAAGATGCCTTCCCCGATGCCCAGCTGATTTGCGGCGTGGACGAGGCGGGCCGGGGGCCGCTGGCGGGGCCGGTGTGCGCCGCAGCGGTGGTGCTGCCGAAGCACCTGTGCCTGCCGGGACTGACGGACAGCAAAAAGCTGACGGACAAAAAGCGGCGGGAGCTGTTTCCGCTGATTCAGCAGCAGGCCCTGGCCTATGGCATCGGCTTTGCCAGCGAGGCGGAAATCGACAAAATCAATATTTTGCAGGCCACCTTCCTGGCGATGAAGCGGGCGCTGGCCCAGTTGGACTGCCGGCCGGATTTGGCCCTGATCGACGGCAACCGGGAGACGGACTTTGGCCTTCCCGTGAAGACCGTGGTCAAGGGGGACAGCCTCAGCGCCAATATTGCCGCCGCCTCGGTGCTGGCGAAGGTCAGCCGGGATGACGTAATGGTGGAGCTGGCGAAGACCTATCCCCAGTACGGCTTTGACATTCACAAGGGCTACGGCACCAAGGCCCACTATCAGGCGCTGGAAGAATTCGGCCCCTGTCCAGCCCACCGCCGCAGCTTCCTGAAGAAATTCTATGCCCAGCGCTAAGCTCACCGGCGCCTGGGGAGAGGCCCTGGCGGCAGAGTATCTGCGGAAAAAACGGTACCAGATTATAGCCTCCGGCTACCGGTGCCGGTTCGGAGAGATCGACCTGATTGCGAAGAATCGGAAATTTCTGGTTTTTGTAGAGGTAAAGCTTCGGCGCAGCGCCGACTTTGCCCAGGCGATGGAATACGTGGACAGCCGCAAGCAGCAGCGCCTGCGCACCACCGCATCGCTGTATCTGAGCCAGCACCCCACCGAGCTGCCCTGCCGGTTTGACGTGATCGAGATTTACGCACCCCAGGGGACCCAGACCCAACATCCTGAGATTCATCATATGGAGGATGCCTTTCAATGAATGTTTCTGTATTTGACTTTCACTGTGATACTGCCGGAGCGCTGCTGGGGAAGGATTTGAACCAGCCGGGAAGCCTGGTAAAAAATCAGCTCCACATCGATCTGGAACGGGCGGGACAGCTGGCGGGCTATGCCCAGTGCTTTGCCTGCTTTACAACGCCTATGATGGAGCAGTGGTACCATATTTCCCCGGTGGTGATTTTTGAGCGGGAGCTGGCCACCATCCAGCGGGAGGTGGCTGCCAACAGCAGCCGCATCGCCATTGCCTACAGCCCGGAGCAGGTGGAAAAGAACCGGGAAAAGGGAAAAATGTCGGCCATTCTGACCTTGGAGGGCACGGCGGGCTTTGGTCACGACCCGGCCCTGCTGGAAGATTTGCATGCCATCGGCTTTCGCATCACCAGCCTGGGCTGGAACGAGCAGAATCCGCTCACCGGCTCCCACGTTACGGGAGGCGGCCTGACGGACCAGGGCCGGGCGTATGTCCGGGAGGCCCAGCGGCTGGGCATGCTGGTGGATGTCAGCCACATCAGCGACGAGGGCTTCTGGGACATTGTGGAGATGACCCAAGGCCCGGTGGTGGCCACCCATTCCAACAGCCGGGCGGTTTGGGACAACAGCCGCAACCTTACCGACGACATGTTCCGGGCCATCTGCCAGACCGGCGGTGTGGCCGGATACAACGCCTGCCGGGAGTTTACTGGCGCACAGCCCGACCTGGACACCATCTGCGACCACATTTTCCACTTCCTGGACCTGGACCCCAGCGGCACCCACATCGCCCTGGGCGGCGACCTGGACGGGGTGGAGGCCCTGCCGGATGGATTTGAGGGGGTGCAGAGCTGGCCGAAACTGGCCCAGCGGCTGCACCAGCGGGGCCTGGACGAGGAAACGATTCAAAACATCTTCTGGAACAACGCCATAGGAGTGATGAAGCGTGCTGTATGCCACCACACGTAACGCCCGGGAGGCCTACACGGCCCAGCGGGCTTTGACGGAAAATCGGGGGCCGGACGGAGGGCTGTACGTGCCCTTCCGGGAGCCGGATCTCTCCGGGGAAATGCTGGGATCTCTGCTGGAAATGCATGCCAGAGACTGCATGGCCCAGGTGCTGAACCTGCTGTTTCGCAAGCAGCTCACCGGCTGGGATGTGGAGCTGGCGGTGGGAAAACATCCCATGCGGCTGGAAAGCCTGAATCAGAAGCTGCTGGTTGCGGAGCTTTGGCGGAATCTGGACTGGTGCTACGACGGGCTTGTGAAGCGGCTGGCCCAGTGTTTGGGCGTGGAAAAGCCCGGAAACTGGACCCAGGTAGCCATTGGGGCGTCCATTTTGTTTGCGCTTTGCGCACAGCTGCACCAGATGGGCTTTGGGCCGGTGGACCTTGCCATGGTGGCAGGGGAGATGACCCTGCCCATGAGCGCCTGGTATGCCCGCCGCTGGGGCGCACCCCTGGGCAATC
>X4_Red_Fox__coassemble_130_pt1 | contig 15176 bp, 17 predicted proteins | sample X4_Red_Fox__metabat2_low_PE_004 | metagenome-assembled genome bin X4_Red_Fox
AGTCTGGGCATATCCGCATTCCGTAAATTTTCAGCATATTTTCTCCTTACACCATGGTGATGTAGCGGTTCAAGTTCCGCTTCATGCGCTGGGCTGCCTCCACTGCCTGCTGGACGTAGTCCGTCGCATCGCCGCCGTCCTTTTGCCAAGCGGCGCTGATCTCCCCGCCAGCGCACACCGCCCCGCCCCAGCCGTAGGAATTGAAGCAGCAGGAGCAGTTTTTGGCATTGGCCCTGGGGGCATCATAGCCGTCCAGCAGCAAAAACTGCTGGGGATATTTGGCCCGGAACTTGCGGATACTGTCGGCGGAGGCGGCGCTGATCAGCAGGCCCACCGGGGTGTAGCCCCGTTTGCCCACGGTCTGGGGGCCGCAGCGCAGGGCCAGGTCTGCCGCCGCAGTATGCACCAGCCGGGAGCCGGTAATCAAATCCTGCAATTCCGGCGCTGACCGGTTGGCGGTCCGCACCGCCAGGAACACCGTTTTTTCCTGTTCGCAGTAGGGCAGGTACGGCTTCATCATGTCGCTTCCGGCATACACATCCAGAATCACCCCGTCACAGGCAAAGCGGCTGTCCGGGCCGAAAATGGCCTGGGCGGTCTGCTCTGCCGCCGGGACGCTCAGCGCCTGGGGCGGCTCCAGCAGGACATAATAGCCCAGCTTCTTCGCTAGAGTAAGCACCTGAGTCAATTCCTTCAGGCCGCCGTCCCCCAGCAGGGCGAAGGCAGAAAACCGCAGCCGCACCGCCGGAATCTCCTGAGCCAGCGATTCCAACAGGGTGCAGCAAAACCTGCCGTATTGCTGTGCCGGGTCCTCCCCGGCCAGACAGGGTGCAAACCCCTGATCCAGTTCCAGCACCGTGGGGTTTTTCCGTTTCCGAATAAGTCCCTGCAAGCGATCCATTGACATAGCTACCGCCCCTTTTATTCTCTTTCCCTATTTTCCTCATTGTATCACAAAGCATCCCGGTTGAAAAGGGAAAATGCAAAAAAGTTTTTCCCTTTTCGGGGCATACTACTACCGAAAGGAGGGATTCCCGTGAATATGAAAGGATGGGCCATCACCGCCGGAATTGGCGCCGCTGCCGGTGCCGTGGCTGTTCTGATGATGCCCCGCACCAACCCCACCCGCCGCCTGGCTGCCAAGGCCGCCAACAAGGTGGAGGACGTGGCCTGGAAGGTCTCCGACACCATCTCGGACAAGATTGACGATTTTGACCTCTGAGCCAGCCATTCCCGGAGCCTATGGCTCCGGGAATCTTCTTTGAATCATTTATATCCGACTTTGAGTAATATATACTTGACTTTTTATCGTCTATGTGTTACTATCTTCTTGAAAGGAGGTGGCATCTTGGGTAAGAATCTCGCCGTGAAGGCGGCTCGTGCTGCCCGGGACATGACCCAGAAGGATTTGGCTGCGGTGGTGGGCGTATCCCGACAGACCATCAATGCCATTGAACAGGGGGAATACAACCCCACCATCAAGCTCTGCCGGGCTATCTGCCGGGCGCTGGGCTGTACATTAGACCAACTATTTTGGGAGGATGACAACAATGAAGAAGAATAATCTGGACGAAATGCAGGAGCAAAAGCTGCTGCGCATTGAGCACAACGGCTGCTGGCTGGCGTTTTGGGGACTGACCGCCGCCGTCATTATACAAGGGCTGATGGGCTTTTCCTTCCGGGAGGTCATCGGAGAATGCCTGCTGATGATGGTACTGAGCCTGTACATCCTGATTGACTGCCTGCGCCACGGTATCTGGGATCGGCGGCTAAAACCCACGGTGAAAACCAACCTGCTTGGCGCACTGGTCGCTGCCGCGATTGCATCGATCTTCACCATTTCTACCAATCACTACCTCAGCGAGCCGCTGGACTATGTGCTGACCATCGCCATCAGCGGCGGCAGCACCTTCGCTCTGACCTACGGTGCTCTAGCCCTCTGCGGGAAGATTTACCAGAAGCGGAAAGAGAAGCTGGAAAAGGAATAACCTACTTACGGCAAATCCCCGGTTTTGCGCAATGCAAAACCGGGGATTGTATTATAATATAGAAGCTCAGGTGCTTTGGGCATCGTCCGGGTATTCTGCCTTGTACTGCTCCCAGAGGTGGCTCTGACCTTTCCGGGCCAGGCCCCGGCGGACCAGGCGCTTGACGATGTCATACAGCACCGCAAACATGGGCACGCAAATCACCATGCCCACCACGCCCCACAGGCCGCCGCACAGCACGATGGCGAACAGCACCCAGAAACTGGAAAGTCCCGTGCGGTTGCCCAGGATCTTGGGGCCGATCACATTGCCGTCCAGCTGCTGCAGCGCCAGCACGAACAGAATGAACCACAAGCCCTTAATGGGTTTTTCAATCATAATCAGCAGCGTGGCAGGCACGGCGCCGATAAACGGGCCAAAGAAGGGAATCACATTGGTAATGCCCACGATTGCCGACACCAGCAGCGCATTGGGGAATCGGAACAGCATACAGCCCAGATAGCACAGCAGCCCGATGATGGCCGAATCCAGCAGCTTTCCGTCAATAAAGCCGCCGAACATCCGGTCCACAAAGGCCGCCTCCCCCAGCACCAGCTCCGCCCACCGGGGCGACAGCACGCTGCGGACCATCAGCACACCCTGCCGGGCGAACTTTTTCCGGCTTGCCAGCAGATAACAGGCCACAATCAAGCCAATCAGCAGATTGTAGACAAACAGCAGCACCTTGTACACGCTGGAACCCAGGCCGCTGACCACGTTGGTCAGATAGGGCATCAGGGTGTTCTTTCCCCAAGTCTCCACCTCGGCATACAAGGCAGTGTACACCCGGTTGAACAGCAGCAGCAGTTCCTCGTCCTCGCCAAAGGTGGCCCTGGCCCAGTCCAGGAACTGGCCCACCTTATCCGGCAGGCTCTGCCACAGGCTCATAATGCTTTGGTACAGCTGGGGCGCAATCATGATAATCAGCGCATACACAATCAGCAGCCCGGTGACCATGCTCAGGCCCACCGCCAGAGTAGGGCTGAGCTTCTTCCCCTTGACCGGGAGGATTTTCTGGAAAAAGGCTTCATAATGGTTGCACAGCGGCCGCAGCAGATACGCCACCACGCCGCCATAGATAAAGGGAGCCAGAATCTGGGTCAGCGTCCGCACCCAGTCTCCAATGCCCCGGAACCGATACACCACGAAAAACACCACAATACTCAGGCTGATGGCACCAAAAATGGAAAGCATCAGGTATACGTAGCGTTTGTAATCGGAATTTTTCATACTCGATGTGCCTACCCCCTCAAATTTCAAAATATAATTAGTATATCAGTTTTCCCCACGGGCAGTATGAAGAAAGTGTGAACTTTCCCTTATTTCTAAAAAAGTGACAAAAACTTTACAATTCTTTTTCCTTTCCCCTGCCCTGTCCCCTTGCCATTTTCCAAGGGGTTGGGTATAATAGGTTCAGAAAATGTTGACCCAAATCGTCAGGAGGTATGTGTTATGCCCTACTATTATTATGGCTTCGACTGGACCTATGTGGTTCTGGTGGTGCCGTGTCTGCTGCTGTCCCTGTGGGCCAGCGCCAACGTCAATTCCACCTTCAAAAAATACTCTCACCAATACTCCCAGCGCCGGCTCACCGGGGCGGAGGCTGCCCAGCGGGTGCTCCGGGCCAACGGTGTCTCCGGTGTCCGCATTGAGCGGGTCAGTGGAAACCTCACCGACCACTACGATCCCCGCACCAACGTGATCCGCCTTTCCGACGGGGTGTACAGCAGCACCTCCACCGCCGCCATTGGCGTGGCCTGCCACGAGGCCGGTCATGCGGTGCAGTATGCCACCGCCTATGCCCCCATCAAGCTCCGGGCGGCCATTATCCCCATCACCAACTTCGGCTCCAAGCTGGCCATGCCCCTGATTCTGCTGGGGCTGCTGTTTTCCATGTTCAGCGCCTACTCCGACCTTTTGATTTACCTGGGCATCGCCTGCTTCGGCCTTTCCCTGGTGTTTCAGCTGGTGACCCTGCCGGTGGAGTTCAACGCCAGCCGCCGGGCTATGGCCGCCATCTCTGAGGGCGGACTTCTGACCCAGGAGGAGCAGGCCGGCGCCCGGAAAACCCTCACCGCTGCGGCCCTTACCTATGTGGCAGCCACGGCGGTATCCCTGGCCCAGCTGCTGCGGCTGGTGGCCATCTTCGGCAACCGCCGCCGGGATGATTGAGGCCGGATTTGACGCTGTGCACAAAATTCAGCCTCTGTATTTAGAAAAGAATACCAAAATATTCCCGTCCCGGGCTTGACAACCGGGGCGGGATTTTGTATAATCCATCAGTGTGAAAAGTATGAAAAATGTGATTGGAAGTGGTTCTATGCCTGGAGGCAAACACATCCTGGGCAAGCACAAGCAGCAGCGGGTCTTTGGCACCGCCAAGGTGGGCGACCGGGGACAGATCGTGATTCCCAAGGAAGCCCGGGAGCTGTTCGGCATCAAGCCCGGCGACACCCTGCTGATTCTGGGAGAGACGGACACCGGCCTGATCGTATCCCGGCCGGAGGTGCTCAATGATTTGGCAAACGAAATACTAAACAATGTAAAAAAAGAGGATTGAAACGCTATGGAAGAATTGTTGGAACTGTATCAGACAATGGGCATTTCCCCGGCTGTTTATGCCCGGGGTGAGAAGGTCCTGGAGGGGCTGAAGGACCGCTTCGCCGCCATTGACCAGGTGGCCGAGCACAACCAGGCCAAGGTGCTCTGGACCATGCAGAAAAACCGGGTCAGCGCCGCCTGCTTCGCTGCCACCACCGGCTATGGCTACGACGACTATGGCCGGGACAATCTGGAGCGGGTGTACGCCGACGTGTTCCACACCGAGGCCGCTCTGGTCCGCCCCCAAATCACCTGCGGCACCCACGCCCTGACGGTGGCCCTCAGCGCCAACCTGCTGCCCGGCGACGAGCTGCTGTCCCCGGTGGGTCTGCCCTACGACACCTTGCAGGAGGTCATCGGCATCCGCAAAAGCCCCTGCTCCCTGGCAGAGTACGGTGTTTCCTACCGCCAGGTGGATCTGCTGGCCGATGGCAGCTTCGACTACGAGGGCATCCGCCAGGCCATCAACGAGAAGACCAAGCTGATCACCATTCAGCGCTCCAAGGGCTATGCCACCCGCCCCACCTTCTCCGTCACCCAAATCGGGGAGCTGATCGCTTTCTGCAAGGGCATCAAGCCGGACGTGCTGGTGATGGTGGACAACTGCTACGGCGAGTTTGTGGAGACCATCGAGCCTTCCGACGTGGGTGCCGATATGACTGTCGGCTCTCTGATCAAGAATCCCGGCGGCGGTCTGGCCCCCATCGGCGGCTACATTGCCGGAACCAAGACCTGCGTGGAGCGCTGCGCTTTCCGGCCCTCTGCTCCCGGCCTGGGCCAGGAGGTGGGTGCCAACCTGGGCCTGATGCCGGCGCTGTACCAGGGCTTCTTCCTGGCCCCCACGGTGGTAGCCGCTGCCGAGAAGGGTGCGATTTTTGCCGCCAACCTGTATGAGCCCCTGGGCTTCCGGTGCGTGCCCAACGCCCAGGAGAGCCGCCATGACATCATCCAGGCAGTGGAGCTGGGCAGCGAAGCTGGCATGATTGCCTTCTGCAAGGGCATCCAGGCCGCCGCCCCGGTGGATTCCTTCGCCGCCCCCTACCCCTCCGACATGCCCGGCTACAACGACAAGGTGATCATGGCCGCCGGTGCCTTCGTTCAGGGCAGCTCCATCGAGCTGTCTGCCGATGGTCCCATCCGCCCCCCCTATGCCGTCTACTTCCAGGGCGGTCTGACCTGGAACCACGCAAAGATCGGCATTCTTATGAGTCTGCAAAAAATGGTGGATGCAGAGCTGATCGCCCTGTGATCCCCATATATTAGAAAAAGAGAGGTAACAATATGACTTGGTTTTGGTTTTCTATCATTGCACTGCTGTGCTGGTCCGGCTCGGACTTCTTCTCTAAGCTAGGCTGCCGGGACGCCCGGGATAAGTACAGCCAGTTCAAAATGGTCATGGCCGTGGGTACCGTTATGGGCCTGCACGCTCTGTATGAGATTTTTGTGGGCGGTGTTGCCATTTCCTGGCAGGTAATCTGGACTTATCTGCCGGTTTCCCTGCTGTACATTGCCTCCATGACCCTGGGCTATGTGGGCCTGCGCTACATTGAGCTGTCCATCTCCTCCCCCATCTGCAACGCCTCCGGCGCTCTGGTGGCCATCATCGCCATTGTCACCGGCACTGCTGAGATCATGGAGGTGCCCCAGTACATCGCCATCTTCCTGGCCTGCGCCGGTGTCATCGGCCTGGGCTTCGTGGAGGCCAACGAGGACGAGGAGCTGCGTGCCGCCCGGCAGGCTGCTTCCAACTACAAGTACGCCAAGAGCTGGCTGGCTCTGGCAATGCCCATTGCCTACTGCCTGCTGGATGCCGCCGGAACCTTTGCCGACGACCTGGTGCTGCAAACGCTGAATGAAGATTCCGCCAACGTGGCCTACGAGCTGACCTTCCTGGCTGCCGGTGTGATTTGCTTCATCTACACCTGCATCATCAAGAAGCAGAAGCTGGTGCCCAAGATGGAAGCCCCCAAGTACATCGGCGCTGCCTTTGAGACCGCCGGTCAGCTGGCCTACATCTACGCCCTGGCCAGCGGCGAGTCCGCCCTGGCTGCCCCCATCATCTCCTCCTACTGCATGGCCTCCGTGCTGTGGAGCCGCCTGTTCCTGAAGGAGAAGCTGAGCTGGAAGCACTATGCCTGCATCTTCGTCACCTTCGCCGGCATCCTGATCATGGGCATCTACGACATGTAAATACGCCAAACGCACCATCCCGGAGCTTGACCAGCTCCGGGATGTTTTTTGTGGAATCCGCCGAAACAACGCGGTGTATTTTCAAGTCTCTTCTTGCATTTTGCCGGAAGCTGTGGTATGATTTGCTCATCTTCTAAAAGGAGGGTTTTCCATGGCCCAATATGTTATGGCGCTGGATTCCGGCACCACCTCCAACCGCTGCATCCTCTTTAACGCTGCCGGAGAGGTGTGCAGCGTGGCCCAGAAGGAGTTCACCCAGATTTTCCCCAAGCCGGGCTGGGTGGAGCACGATGCCGATGAGATTTTCGCCACCCAGCTGGAGGTTGCCAAGCAGGCCCTTGCCAACATTGGCGCCACCGCCGGGGAGATTGCTGCCATCGGCATCACCAACCAGCGGGAGACTACCATCGTCTGGAACCGGCACACCGGCCGCCCCATCTACCATGCCATTGTCTGGCAGTGCCGCCGCACGGCGGACTACTGCGACCAGCTCACCGCCCAGGGCCTGGTGCAGACCATCCAGGAGAAAACCGGCCTGGTTATCGACCCCTACTTCTCCGGCACAAAAATCCGCTGGATTTTACAAAACGTCCCTGGGGCTATGGAGCAGGCCCAGGCCGGTGACCTGCTGTTCGGCACGGTGGAAACCTGGCTGATTTGGAAGCTCACCGGGGGCAGGGTCCATGTGACGGACTACTCCAACGCCTCCCGAACCATGCTCTTTAACATCAACACCCTGACCTGGGACCAGGAAATTCTGGACCTGATGGGCATTCCCGCCGCCATGCTCCCCACCCCCATGCCCTCCAGCTGCCTGTATGGCCGCACCGATGCCCAGTATTTCGGCGGCCCCATTCCCATCGCCGGTGCAGCCGGTGACCAGCAGGCGGCGCTGTTTGGACAGGCCTGCTTCGCCCCCGGCGATGCCAAGGTGACTTACGGCACCGGGGCCTTCCTGCTGATGAACACCGGCTCTGCCCCGATTTTCTCCCAAAACGGCCTGGTGACCACCATCGCCTGGGGGCTGAACGGAACCGTCACCTATGCCCTGGAAGGGTCGATTTTCGTGGCCGGTGCGGCCATCCAGTGGCTGCGGGATCAGCTGCGGTTTATCGAATCCGCCGGAGATTCCGAGTACATGGCCCAGAAGGTGCAGGATACCAACGGCTGCTATGTGGTGCCTGCCTTTACCGGCCTGGGCGCTCCCTACTGGGATGCCTACGCCCGGGGAGCCATTGTGGGACTGAGCCGTGGAGTGAACAAATACCACATCATCCGGGCCACCCTGGACTCCATCACCTATCAGACCAACGACGTGCTCACCGCCATGGCCTCCGACTCCGGCATTGCCCTATCCAACCTGAAGGTGGACGGCGGTGCCGCCGCCAACAATTACCTGGTGCAGACCCAGTCCGACATCAGCGCCGCCCCGGTGCTCCGGCCCAAAAGCGTGGAGACCACTGCCATGGGTGCTGCATACCTGGCGGGACTGGCGGTGGGCTACTGGACGGACCTGGAGGACATCCGCAAAAACTGGTCCGTAGACCGCACCTTCACCCCCACCCTGGCAGAATCCCAGCGGCAAAAGCGCTTAGCCGGCTGGAAAAAAGCTGTAGCCTGCACCATGGGCTGGGAGAAGGAATGACATAACAAAACAGCGGAGGCCAATTCCTCCGCTGTTTTTGTATGTTATACGACAATTCAAATCTCCTGCCGGCCCTCCAGGGCACGGGACAAGGTGACCTCGTCGGCATATTCCAGCTGGCTGCCCACGGGCACGCCGTAGGCCAGACGGGTGACCTTGATTTCCAGGGGCCGCAGCAGCCGGGAGATGTACATGGCCGTGGCCTCTCCCTCGGTGTCCGGGTTGGTGGCCATGATGACCTCCCGCACGCCGCCCCGGGATACCCGGTGCAGCAGCTCCTTGATTTTGATATCGTCCTGGCTCACGTGGTTCAGGGGGGAAATCACCCCGTGGAGCACGTGGTAGACACCCCGGAACTCTCTGGCCCGCTCCATGGCGATCACATCCCGTGGCTCTGCCACCACGCAGATAACCCCCCGGTCCCGGCTTTCGTCGTCACAGATGGGGCAAAGTGCCTGGTCTGTCAAATTCTGACAGCAGGGGCAGGTGTGGACGCTTTTCTTCGCCTCCACAATGGCATCGGCAAATTCCTCCGCCTCGTCCATGGGCAGGCTCAGCACGTAAAAGGCCAGCCGCTGGGCTGTCTTACCGCCGATGCCCGGCAGCCGTGCAAACTGATCCGCCAGGTTTTGCAGCGCCGCAGGGAAAAACTGCATGGTCCTTCCCTCTTAGAACAGGCCGCCCAGATTCAGGCCGCCGGTGAGCCGGGACATGTTGTTGGCAGCCTCGGTATCGGCCGTGCGCAGGGCCTCGTTGACGGCAGCCATCACCATATCCTGGAGCATCTCCACATCCTCCGGGTCCACTGCCTCCGGGTTGATTTCCAGCGCCGTCAGCTCGTGCTTGCCGTTGACGGTGGCAGCCACCATGCCGCCGCCGGACTTGGCGGTGAAGGTCTTGGCCTCCTGCTCCGCCTGCATCCGCAGCATCTCCTGCTGCATCTTCTGGGCCTGCTTCATCATCGCAGCCTGATTCATTCCACCGGGCATACCCCGGAATCCACCTTTTGCCATTGTGATTACTCCTATCTATCCGTTACGGATGTTTATTTTTTAATGGTTACAATATCGGAATGGGCCTTGCCAAACTCCACCAGCTGGGCCAGACGGGGGTTGGCCGCAGGCTTGGCGGAGCTGTCCACCACCACAGCCTGTACCGGGCGGTTCAGCATCACGCCGGCCTTCCGGGATACCACTTCCAGCACCTCCGGGCGGTCCAGCATCTGGGCGGTGAAGGCATTGGCACAGCGCAGCTCCAGCCGTCCGTTTGCCAGCGCCCCCTGCACCGGGGCATTGGGGGTTGCCGCAAAGAAGCCGGTGATAGGCGGTTTCAGCTCCTTGCGGACACTGCCGCACAGCTCCGACCAGAAGCCGATAGGCGTGTCATCCATCTGCTGGGGAAACGGCTCGTCCTGCACCGGCGGTGCATCGGCATCGTCTGGCAGCGGCGGCCGCTCCTCTTCTTCCTCCGGCGCAGGAACCGGCTGGGCCGGTCTTGCCCCGGCGGGCACAAAGGCGCCGGTTTTGAGCTGTTCTTCCAGCCGGGTGAGCCGGGCATTCAGCGCCTGGCTGTCCAGGCTCAGCTCCGGCTGGCACAGCTCCACCAGGCACAGCTCCGCATCCATCCGGCGGCTGGCGGCCCGGGTAAAGCCCGCCATGGTGGTTTGCAGCAGGGACATCATCCGCACCAGCTCCCCGCTGGAAAACCGCTTCACCAGCGCCAGCGCCTCCTGGTCCGAAGCCACGCCAGAGAGCATGGTAATGCCCGCACCCGGTGCCGTTTTCAGCACCAGCAAATCCCGGGTCAGGCAGGCCAGCTCGTCCAGCAGAGCGCCCAGATCCTTGCCCTCGGTATACAGGCGGTTAAACAGCTCCAACGCCTTCTTGGTATCGTGGTCTGCCACATATCCCATCAGCTCTCCGCACCGCCGCTCTCCGGCGATGCCCAGGCAGGCGTACACCCGCTCCGCCGTCAATTCCCCGATGGTGGCCGAAGCGCACTGATCCAGCAAGCTCAGGCCGTCCCGCATACCGCCGTCGGCCAGACGGGCCAGCACCCGGGCGGCACCGTCGTCCAAGTCAATGTTTTCCTGATAGGCCACATATTGCAGCCGGGCAGCAATGTCCTCCTGGCTGATGCGCCGGAAGGAAAAACGCTGGCACCGGGACAAAATGGTGGCCGGGACCTTGTGCAGCTCCGTGGTGGCGAGGATAAACAGCAAATGCTCCGGCGGCTCCTCAATGATTTTCAGCAGGGCATTGAAGGCCGAAATGGACAGCATGTGCACCTCGTCGATGATATACACCCGCATTTTCACCTGCGACGGGGTGTAGACGGCATCGTCCCGCAAATCCCGCACATTGTCCACGCCGTTGTTGGAGGCGGCATCGATTTCCAGCACGTCCATGCAGGAGCCGGAATCGATGGCCCGGCAGGCCTCACAGCAGTTGCAGGGGTTTCCATCCTCCGGGTGCAGGCAGTTGACTGCCTTGGCCAGGATTTTGGCGCAGCTGGTTTTGCCGGTGCCCCGGGAGCCGGTGAACAAATAGGCATGGCTCATCTTCCCGGTCATCAGCTGGGTTTTCAGGGTCTGGGTCACAGCCCCCTGGCCGGAGACATCGTCAAAGGTCTGGGGGCGGTATTTCCGGTAAAGGGCCTGATAGGCAGACATGTAAAACTCCCTCCGTGGCAGAAATGGAAAAACGATCCGGACCGGCTCATAACAAGATCGCACACCCACATTTGAACAAGCCGTACATTCGAGTTCTGTGCAGGTCAGCTCAAGATCGGCAACCCTGCGGCACACGGGAAGGTCCGCTTAATGCTGCTTGGTTCCCCACCTGACATGGTTCACGGGTTCCCGTTGCGCAAGACCAATCTCTCAACACTGCATACACAGCTCTGGCAATATAGCAAACTTGTCCGGGTGTGGGGATTCATCCCTGCTATAGCGGATTGCAGGTACAGGGCACCGCTATCTCCCCGACTAGTGCGACCTTGTTATAAGCCGGTCCGGCGTATACAAGGCGAATATTCAGCTCACGGCAGCTGCTGCCGTTTTGCATTTTGGCCCTCAGGCCAGCTTGGCATCAATAAAGTCCGCCAGCTCCTGGAAGGTGGCGATCTTCTGATCCTCCATGTCCAGCTCCACGCCCAACTCGCTCTCCAGGTCCATGATCATCTCCACCACGTCCAGAGAATCGATGCCCAGGCTCTCAAAGGTAGAATCCGGGGTGATCTCAGCAGGGTCCAGCTCCAGCTGCTTGGCAGCATAATTCACAAGTTTCTCATACATAGGTAAGTCCTCCTTAACAATGTACCGACTTCGTCCGCCGAATACGTGTGCACACGCATAAAGCCGACATTGGTATTTTAGTACACATTCGCCGTTTTGTCAATGCCTACTTTCATTTGCCGCCGCTGTTGCTGCTGCAAATGCGGTGGCCCAAGCGATTTGCAGGTTGAATCCGCCGGTATAGGCATCGCAGTCCAGGATTTCTCCTGCAAAATACAGCCCCGGCACCAGCTTGGACTCCATGGTTTTGGGATTGACCTGGTTGACGGCAACGCCGCCGCTGGTGATGATGGCCTCAGACACCGGCCGCTTGCCGGTGATTTCCAGAGGGAAGGCTTTCAGCAGCTCCACCAGGCTTCGTCTTGCTTGGCGGCTTAAGGCGTTGGCCTGCAAATCCGGGGCAATGCCCAGTCTGTCCAGCACCACGGGGATCATGCTTCTGGGCAGCAAATCCGTCAGGGCATTTTCCATGGAGCGGTTGCGGTACTGCTCCAAATCCCGGAGAATGCGGCTGTCCAGCTTTCCTTCGTCCAGAGCCGGCTTCAAATCCAGCACCAGGCGGCAGCCCTCCCCTTTCAGATGGCAGCTGGCAGAGAGCACCGTGGGGCCGGATATGCCAAAGTGAGTAAACAGCAGCTCCCCAAAGTCCTTGTACAGGGTCTTTCCCTTGGCATTCACCAGCTTGACACCTACATTGCGCAGGGAAAGGCCCTGCATCCTGGGGCAGTCCTGCCCCGCAATTTCCAGGGGCACCAGGCTGCCCACGCCCGGCACGATTTTGTGCCCCAGAGCCTGGGCCATGGCATAGCCGTCGCCGGTGGAGCCGGTGGCGGGATAGGACAATCCCCCTGTAGCGAGAATCACCCAGTCCGCTTCCAGCGTCTCCTCTTCCAAGGCTGCCCCCACTGCCCGGCCCTCCCGGGTCAGAATCTCCTTCGCCCGGCCTGTCACCACGGTGACACCCTGGCGGCGCAGCTGCTCTGTCAGGCAGTGCAAAACGGAGCTGGATTTGTCCGACACCGGGAACACCCGGTTGCCCCGCTCGGTTTTCAGCGGGCAGCCGTGGTCTTCCAAAAAGGCCATGATCTTCTCCGGGGGAAAGGCGGTCATGGCGCTGTAGAGGAAGCGGCTATTGCGTGGGGTATTTTCCAGCACCTCCTGGGCGTTGCAGGCGTTGGTCACATTGCACCGGCCCTTGCCGGTAATCAGCAGCTTCTTTCCCAGCCGCTCTCCCCGCTCCACCAGAGCCACACGGCAGCCAAGCCCCGCTGCGGTGATGGCGGCAAACATCCCTGCCGGGCCGCCGCCGATGACGATTCCATCAAACTTTCTCATCCGTCAACCTGCTTTTCGTACACGTCATATTCGTCCCAGATCCGCTCCAAGGTGGCAAAGGTCTGGGCCAGCTCCTTCTCCCGCCGGGAGGCCACCGCCACAATCAGGGCATTGACCAGGCTCAGCGGCGCTACAATGGAATCCACCAGAGAAACCATGTCGCTCTTCGCCAGCAGCACATGGTCGCTGCACTGGCCCAGCGGGGACAGGCAGCTGTCCGTCACGCCAATCACCGTGGCGCCGGCAGACCGGCAGAACTGGGCGCCCTTGGTGGTGGAGGCGGAATACCGTGGGAACGAGAACGCAATCACCACATCGTCTGCATTGACGCTGACGATTTTCTCAAACATCTCGCCGGCGCTGACCCCCGAAATCACATGGACGTTGTTGAACATGTAATTCAGATAGTAGCCCAAAAAATTTGCCAGGGGCGCCACGCTGCGCACGCCCAAAATATACACCCGCTTGGCTTTCAAAATGGCGTTGACCGCCTGACGGAAAGCCTCCCGGTCCACAGTCTCGCTGGTCTGGCGCAGCTTCTCCATATCGCTGTGGAGCACCATGGATACCACGTCCTGGTCGCCAATGCGCCCGCTGGCCACTTCCAGCCGCTGGACGGAGGTCAGGCGGTTGAGGACCATCTCCTGCATGGCTTTTTGCATACTGGGATAGCCATCAAAGCCCAGATCCACCGCAAAGCGAACCACCGTAGACTCCGAAACTCCCACGGTTTTTCCCAGCCGGTTGGCGGTCATAAACGCCGCCTTGTCATAGGCCTCGGTAATGTAGCGGGCGATCCGCTTCTGGCCCTTGGAAAAGCCCGGCTCCTTCTCCTGTAAAATTGCCAAAATATCGTAACTCATAGCTGCCTCCCTGCGACGCAGTTGAACAAAATCCATTCAGACATGCCCTGCCTCTTTCAGGCACGGAATATGTCGTGACTATACTAGCAAATCCTGCCGGATTTTGCAAGAGGGAGCTTTTGAACATGCAAACATTCACGCCGGTCATACACTGTCCGCCAGGACGGCCTTAGTGGGATGCCAAGTCCCGAACCTCCTGGTCTGTTAAGTAGCGCCACTGCCCCAGGGGCAAATCCCCCAGCCGCAGGCTTCCCTCCTGGATGCGCCGCAGCCGGGTCACCTCCATCCCAGCCGCCTGGCACATCCGGCGAATCTGCCGGTTGCGGCCCTCGTGGATGGCAATGCGCAGGCGTGCCTTCCCCTCCTGGGCTTTCAGAAGCTTCACCTGAGGCGGACGGATGGTATAGCCGTCCAGGGTGATGGGCCGCCCCAGCAGGATTTCGCAGCCGGGATGATAGCCCGTTACCCATACGTCATAGATTTTTTTCACTTCCTGCTTGGGGTGCATCAGGGCATTGGCGAAGGCACCGTCGTTGGTAAACAGCAGCAGCCCCTCCGAGTCCATGTCCAGCCGCCCCACCGGGTAGACCCGCACCCCGCACCCCGCCACCAGCTGGGCCGCATTGGGCCGCCCCTTTTCGTCAGACAAAGTAGTCACATAGCCCCGGGGCTTGTGCAGCAGGATATACACATGCTTCTGAAGCTGAGGCAGCGGACTGCCGGATACCACAATGGCATCCACCTCCGGGTCGGCGCTGTCCCCCAATTGGGCAGGCCGGCCGTTCACCAGCACCTGCCCCTGGGCAATCAGGGTTTCCGCCTGCCGCCGGGAGGCCACCCCCCGGGCGGAGAGAATCTTCTGCAACCGTTCTTTCATGGTCTTCTCCTGTTCTTAAGATGAAAAGCGGCAGGCCTGTGGCCTAGCGCTTTTCCTGTCTATCCGTATAAATGCGGGAAACTCTACCATTTCTCTTTCCATTTCTGGAAAAATCCCTTTGTTTCCTCCGGGATTTGTTCAATGGTTCTCCCGTATACCACCGGCACTCGTCCCACAGCCTTGCCGCCGATGAGCACATAGGCATACCCGGCGTCCGCCCCCTCCACCGCCGGGGCATAGACAAATCCGGCACCGGGCAGCGCCAGCTGGGGCCGCTCCTCCGGGGCCAGGGCATAGCGGAAATCCTCTGCTGCCAGCACACTCACCCTGCTGTTTTCTCCCC
>X4_Red_Fox__coassemble_134_pt1 | contig 15033 bp, 12 predicted proteins | sample X4_Red_Fox__metabat2_low_PE_004 | metagenome-assembled genome bin X4_Red_Fox
CTCCACCACAATGGCCTCTTGGATTCTAACCATGGACAGCCTCCTGCGCAATGCGCAGCAGCAGCAATTCCAGCAGCCGCTCCGGGTCATCGAAGGAAGTCTTGATTTGGTTGTCCGTTTCCAAAACCAGCTGGGCGCACGTCCGGCACAGCTGGGCAGAAAACCGGCGGGCCGCCTCCATGGTCTTGCGGGCCGGATAGTCCGGGATGCCATAGAGCTTCTGCAAATCCGAGGCGGTCTTGCCCGCCGAAGTCAGGGTGCGTGCCCCGCTCAGGCGGCGGAAATGGCCCCCCAAAGCCCCCAGAATCGCCAGCGGCTCCTGCTGCATTTTCAGCAGCTTCTGCAAAATTTGCAGCGCCTGGTCATACCGGCCGGCGGAAAGCAGGTCCGTCATCTGGAACACCACCGCTTCCAGCACCAGCTCGGTGACGGCATCAATATCCGCCTTGCAAATGGCATCTGCACCGGAATAGGCGCAGATTTTTTCAATCTCACCCATGAGGGCCGTCATGGTCCCGCCGGTAATGTCAATCAGATAGGCACACAGGTCGGTGGAGATCTTCTTTTTCCGGGCTGCAAAATGGCGGCTGACCCAGGCGATCAAATCCCGCTGGTTTTGCTTGGCGAACTCCACAATGGTGCCCTTGGACACCGGCTCCCACAGCTTTTTCAGCCGCTTGTCCGGCTTCCAGGGAGTGGTGATGTAGGTAAACACCACGGTGCAATAGTCCGGGATGTCCTCTAAAATCTGGCCGATCTTGGCCCGCTCCCCTTCTGCCAGCTTAAATAGGTCCACATCGTCCACCTGGACAAAGGTAGCCTCAGCCATCATGGGCATGCTCTCCACCGCATCGGCAAAGCCCTGGATGTCGAAAGTCTCCTGATTCAGCCGATGGTAGTTAAACGACTCCGTCAGAGGGTCCAGCAGCTGCTTCTTGATTTGGTCCAGGTAGTGGTGGAGCAGAAAAGTCTCCTCTCCATAGAACACATACAGCCGTCCCAGAGCCTTATTTTTGATATCCACCTTTAGCTGGGGCAGCTTATTCTCCTGGTCCTGCTTTTTGGCCATGGACGTTCCTCCTGATGATGATGTTTCCGTTTTGGTCTGTGCGATACACCTGGCAGCCCTGCGCCGCCAAGCGGTCCAGCGTAGCCGGGGCCGGATGGCCATAGGGATTGTCCTTTCCGGCACTGATGCAGACAATGTCCGGCTGCACCGTATCCAGCAATTCCTGGCAGGTGGCGTTGGCAGCACCGTGGTGTCCGGCAATCAGCACATCCACCTTCGGCAGGCTCCGCTGCCGCAGCAGCAGCCGCTCGCCGAAGGCATTTCGGTCGCCGGTAATGAGTATAGCACATTTTTCTCCATCAAACAAGATACACAAGCTGTTTTCGTTGGCATTTCCCGGATACATTGGGGTAAAAATCCGAATGCAGGTATCTTCAAAGGCCAGTTCCAGATCCTGGGCGGCATAAATCACCTGCCCCTGGGTGGCAATGGGCTGTGCAGGTGGCCCAGGCGGCAGCACCAAAAGGTCCGTGTCCACCCGGCTGAGAAGATATCCGATGCCGCCGGCGTGGTCCCGGTCCATGTGGGTTACAATGACCCCATCCAGCCGGGTAATGCCCTGGCTCAGCAGGGTCTGTGCTGCCAGATCCGCCGCTTCGGCATCCCGGTCGCCGCCGCAGTCCACCAGGAAGGTTCTGCCCGCATCTTGCAGAAGCAGGCACTGCCCCTGCCCCACGTCCAGCACCGTCAGCACCCGTCCGTCCAGCTGGGGTTCCAGCCAGGAGGCACACAGCGCTGCGCACAGGCCAATGATGCCGCAGCTCAGCAGCACCAGCGGCTGCCTGCTTTTCCCCAGAAGCCACACGCCCAGCAGCAGATACAGAAACACCAGCCAGCAGACAATGTAAACGCTATTGGTATACACCGCTGCCAGGGGAAATTTTGCCAGAGCACGGGCAATTCCCAGAACCAGCCGAATGGGCCAAGCCGTCAGGCCGCCCAAAATGGCCGCAGCGCCAGGGGCAGCCAGCCCCAGCACCCCCACCGCTGCCACGGCGCAGAAAATTCCGGACACCAGCCACAGCACCAGCAGATTGGTAACGACACCAATCAGGCTGACACTGCCAAAATACCAGGCGCACAGGGGCGTGGTAAACAGCTGCGCTCCCAGGCTGATGCTCACGGACCCCGCCAGCCAGTGGCGAAGCCCCTTTCCCTTCTTCCCCGGGATCCGGGCCAGCAGCCAGGTGCGGATTCTGCCGGAGACTGAAAAGATTCCGGCCACACTGGCAGCGCTGAGCTGAAAGCTCACCGAGGTGATCACCATGGGATTGTAAACCAGCATCCCCAGAGCCGCTGCCGACAGCGCCGTGGGGCCGTCGTATTCCTGCTCCGCCAGCATAGCCAGCAGCATCAGCCCGGACATGATGCAGGCACGTACCACCGACGGGGTAAACCCTGCTACGGCGGCAAACAGCGCCAGTCCAGGCAGCCCAATTGCCGCCATCCAGAACCGTCTTCGGAAGCAAAGGCGGCTGATCACCGCAAACAAAATGGAGATATGCAGCCCGGACACCGCCGCAATATGCCGGATGCCGCTGATTTTCAGCGCTGTGTCCGTGGCATAATCCAAATCCCGGGTCTGGCCCAGCAGAAGCGCCTTGGCAAAGGGGGCTGCATCTGCCGGCAGGGAAGCATCCAGCCCCTGGGCAAGGCGGTGGCGCAGTCTGGCCGGGAAATTTTTCCAGGATTCTCCGCCCTCCTGGCGCACCAAATCCCCACGCTGGTAGGCCAGCAGGAAAACACCCATGCCGGCGTGGTAGGTTCCCGGCCGATTTTCTCCCGGCAGCGTGGTCTTCAGGGAAAACTCCCCGGTGAGTATCTCCCCCGGCTCCACCGGCGTTCCTGCATCCAGATACACCCGCACCGGCCAGCGCTTTCCCGCCAGATCCAGCATGCCCTCTACACGCATACCGTAGTCGGTTTGGAGGCTGTAATCCCGGACCGCAATGGTGCATGGCTGCACCGTGCCGTCGGCATCCAGCGCCGTACTCAGGACACCGGTTTGGTAGAAGGAAAACCACCCGAAGCCCAGCAGTGCACCCAACAGCGCTGCCCCAACCCGGCGCAGACCCTGCCTGCCGTACAGCGCCGCCGGAATCAGCAGCGCCAGCCCCAACGCCGCACCGAGCCAAATCCTATAGCCCGGTGCGCCTAAGGAATAGGCAAGAACCAGCTGCATCCAGCCGAAGCCCAAAGTCAGCCACATCAATTTCCGCATGGGCCTCTGCCCTCCTTCTTCCAAAATGGACAGGGCGCTGCCCTGCGGCAGCGCCCCATTGTGTGAAATCCATCAGCTCAGCTTGGAAGCAACGTAATCGTCCACCAGTGCCAGGGCGTTGTCCACCTTGGTCACATCCTTGCCGCCGCCCATGGCAGAGTCCGGCTTGCCGCCGCCGCTGCCGCCGCAGCAGCAGCACACCTGCTTCACCAGCTCGCCGGCCTTGATGCCGCCGGCCACAGCCTCCTTGCCGCAGACGGCCAGGAACGTGGGCTTTTCCCCCTGGATGCTGACAAGAACGGCCACCACCTTGGGATCCTTCTCCCGGAGCAGGTCACCCATCTGGCGCAGCTTGGCTGCATCGGCGTTGGGCACGGTAGCAGTGAGCACCTTGTAGCCGCCCATGTTGTGGGCGCTGAACAGGAACTGCTCCACCTCGCCGGAGGCCTCCTTGGCCTTGTACTGCTCAATCACCCGGCGCAGATCCTTCAGCTCGTCCAGGTGGGTCTGAATCTTCGCTGCCAGCTCCACAGGCTTGGCCTTCAGCTTCATGGCGGCATCGATCAGCAGCCGCTCGCTGCGCTCCATCTTCTCCAGGCACACCTTGCCGGTGATGGCCTCGATCCGGCGCACGCCGGAGGAGACGCTGCCTTCGCTTTCCAGCTCGAAGGGGCCGACCTTAGCCGTATTGTCCAGGTGGGTGCCGCCGCACAGCTCGATGGAGTAGTTACCCATGTTCACCACACGGACGGTATCGCCGTACTTTTCGCTGAACAGAGCGGTAGCGCCCATGGCCTTGGCATCCTCAATGGGCATCTCCCGGGTGTCGATGGTGTAGCCCTCCAAAATGGCGTTCTGCACCAGGGACTTGACCTTTGCCAGCTCCTCTGCCGTCAGGGCAGAATAGTGGGTAAAGTCGAAGCGCAGACGGTCCGGCTCCACGTAGGAACCCGCCTGGTGCACATGGTCGCCCAGCACGCTTTGCAGGGCCTTCTGCAGCAGGTGGGTGGCAGAGTGGGCACGCATAATGGCCTTGCGCCGCTCCACATCGATGGAGGCCAGCACCACATCGTCCACCTTCACAGAGCCGCTGACCATGTTGCCGTAGTGCAGGTACTTGCCGCCCTTGTCCTTCTGGACGTTGGTGACCTGGAAGCGGCTGCTGCCCATGAGGATCAGGCCCTGGTCGGCCACCTGGCCGCCCATTTCTGCATAGAATGGGGTCTTATCCAGCACAATGATGCCGCTTTCGCCGCCGGCGATGGTGCCGGAGACTTCATCACCCACGCACACAGCCAGCACCCGGGCCTCGCAGTTGTTTTCGGTGTAGCCAACAAAGGTGGTGGGGGTGTTGTCCAGACCCAGGTCGATGCCTGCCCAGGCCAGGTCGCCCAGTGCCTTCCGGGCCTCCCGGGCACGGACCTTCTGCTCCTGCATCAGCTTGGCAAACTCCTCCTGATTCAGGGTCATATCCTCGTCGGCCACCATTTCCAGGGTCAAATCAATGGGGAAGCCGAAGGTGTCGTACAGCTTGAAGGCATCGGCGCCGGAGAACTCCGTCTCGCCCTTGGCCTTGTGCTCGGCGAGCATATTGGCGAAGATGGCCATGCCGCCGTCGATGGTCCGGGCGAAGTTCTCTTCCTCCACCTTCACCACCTTGGTGATGTACTCGCAGCGCTCCCGCAGGTAGGTATAGTGGCCCTCGTTCTCCTGCACCACCGTCTGCACCACCTGGTACAGGAAGGGATGGTTCACTCCCAGCAGCTTGCCATGGCGGGCAGCCCGGCGCAGCAGACGGCGCAGCACATAGCCCCGGCCCTCGTTGCTGGGCTGGACACCGTCGGCAATCATAAAGGTGGAAGCCCGGATATGGTCGGTGATGACCCGCAGGGACACGTCCATTTTCACGCTCTGGCCATAGGAAGCACCAGTCAGCTCCGTGACCTTGTTGGTAATGTTCATCACGGTGTCCACATCGAACAGGGAGTTCACGTCCTGGCACACCACTGCCAGGCGCTCCAGGCCCATGCCGGTGTCGATGTTCTTCTGGGCCAGCTCCGTGTAGTTGCCGTTGCCGTCGTTGTCGAACTGGGAGAAGACATTGTTCCAGACCTCCATGTAGCGGTCGCACTCGCAGCCCACGGTGCAGCCGGGCTTGCCGCAGCCGTACTTTTCGCCACGGTCGTAGTAGATTTCGGAGCAGGGGCCGCAGGGGCCGGAGCCGTGCTCCCAGAAGTTGTCCTCCTTGCCAAAGCGGAAAATCCGCTCCGCCGGAACGCCCACTTCTTTGTTCCAGATTTCAAAGGCTTCCTCGTCGTTTTCGTAAATGGAGGGGTACAGACGGTTTTCGTCCAGGCCCACCACCTTGGTCAAAAACTCCCAGCTCCAGGTGATGGCCTCCCGCTTGAAGTAGTCGCCGAAGGAGAAGTTGCCCAGCATCTCGAAATAGGTGCCGTGACGGGCAGTTTTGCCGATGTTCTCAATGTCACCGGTGCGGATGCACTTCTGGCAGGTGCACACCCGATGCCGGGGCGGCTCCACCTCGCCGGTGAAGTAGGGCTTCATGGGGGCCATGCCGGAGTTGATCAGCAGCAAGGATGCGTCATTCTGGGGAATCAGAGAAAAGCTGGGCAGACGGAGATGGCCCTTGCTCTCGAAGAAGCTCAGGAACATCTCACGCAGCTCGTTTACGCCGTAAGGCTTGGGATTCATAGATCGTTACCTCCAAATGAAATGATAATTCGTGTTTCCCAGGGGCAAAAAAACACCTCGCCCCTATCATAGGGGCGAGGGAAAGCTCGCGGTACCACCCTAATTCATTCCCCGAACGGGGAATCTCTTAGCTGCTCTGTAACGGGAGCACCCGTCCCGGTCCTCCCGGGCGACGACGGAAGTGGCTTGCAGAGTCCGGCCGAGGGCTTCCACCGCTCCCCTCTCGCTTTGGGCGTTGTCTCTGCTTGGTTTCCGCAAAGTCTTTGCATATCCCGGTTATTTTACCATAAGATATGGAAAAGTCAATGGTTTTTCTCAATTATTTTGTAATTCCAAAAAACCGCCGCCCCGGAAGCAGCATCCACGCCAAGCCTAAGCCGGACAAAACCATGCCCGCTGCCGCTATCATCGGCCCGGGGTGCTGGCCGGTGGCCGGAACCGGCTCCAGCACAATGGGCTGAATCAGCGGCTGGATCTGGATCTCCATATCCCCATCCATGGGAACGGTGATGAGAAACGGCCGGAAGGGATGAAACCCGTCCATCCGCTGGGACTGCACCACCAGATACAGCCCCCTGGGAAGCTCCGAAAAGCTGGCCCGTCCGTCTGCATCCAGCAGCCGGGTGATGCCGTCGTCCTGGGGCATCTGGGCCAGCCATTGGGCCAGGTGGCTGGCTCTGGCATCTTCCTCCCGGACAAAGCCGCCGCCAAAATTTTCCAGCAGCCGATAGCCGCCGTCGATTTCCTCCCCGGCCTTGTATAGGTTTACCGCCCCGTTGGTCACCGCCAAGTCTCCGGCATCCAGCCACAGATGCAGGCTCCCCGCTTCCTCCGCCGCCTGTACCTGCAAGCCCAGCGACAGGGAAATTGCTGCCGCCGCCAGCAGCTTTACAATGCGCATCCCCATAATCATGCCCCTTTCCTGATGCTGGTTTGCATTATACACGCTGCATACCGGGGATGCCGTCGAAACCGGCTTTCCGCAACAAAAGCCAAGAGCTGCCTTTTCGGAGGGAAATACCCTCTAAAAAGACAGCTCTGATGTGCGGATGTTCTATTTTCTGATTTTGATGGATGTACCACAGATTCCCAGCCGGTCCACCGTCTCCAAGTCCAGCAGCCGGTCAAAAATGACTTCGCAGGTGACCAGGCAGGTTTCGTCATCCTCAGACCAGTTCGAGGACATGTGCTTATCTGGCAGCGAATGAATCACCCCATCCTCCATTACCATGGACAGGATCACCTGCTCACTGAGGTCAGACAAATCCATTGTGGGAGCCTCCATTTCCAAATGCAGGCCAAGAGGAGAAATCTTGACGCTGGTCAGCCGGCACAGCCCACCCAGGGGCAACTCAAACTGCTGCTTTTCCCGCAGCAGCTGGGTCATCTGGTAGGTGACGGGAATCTGGCAGCGGGCACTACAGGCTTCTTTCGAGATTTCATCTCCCACCGTTGGGTCCTCCAGTGTCAGCATGTAATCCCACTTCTTGCCCACAGATTCCCCATGGGATTTATATTCATCCAGCCAAATGGTTTTGCCGTCCGGGCTGGGAAGATAGCAATAATATCCGCTGCCCATGCTGTCCACCATGCCAAAGTGAAAATCGGGATCGATTTCTCTGCCGTCCTTCCTGGTCAGGGCGTAGCGCACGACCCGATTGTAAGGATCGGCCGCCGCACTTTCCAGCTGGACTCTGTAATCACCGATATCAACGCTCGCCATGCTCGCTTCTTCCGCCTGACAAGCAGTAAGCAGCAGCGCAGCCAGAAGCACTGATGTCAAAATAGACCATGTCCGCTTCATACCCTTCCCCTCCTGGCAATGCTTCCTCACAATTCCATTATGCAGCAAGGCATTGCATTCTCTTATTCATTAACAAAATCCGGCTTGACCTTCATCACCTGGCGCTGGTAGATTGAGATGCCCCGGGCCAGCACGTCCATGGCCCGTTCCAGATCCTGCTGCTTCAGCACATAGGCGATCCGCACCTCGTTGATGCCCTTGCCGGGGGTTTCGTAGAAGGGTGCCCCCGGGGCGAACATGACGGTATCGCCGTGGTCGTTGAATTTTTCCAGCAGCCACCGCTGGAAGCGGTCGGCATCGTCCACCGGCAGGCTGGCCATCACATAGAAGGCACCCATAGGCTCCTCCACCACCACACCGGGAATCAGCCGCAGCTTGCGAATCACCGTATCCCGGCGGCGCTGGTACTCCGCCTTGCAGGTGCGGAAGAAATCGGCATCGGCACTGTAAAGCGCCGCCGCCCCCAGCTGGTCGATGGTGGCCACCGCCAGACGGGACTGGCAGAATTTCAGTAGCGCCTGCTGAAGCTCTCTGTTCCGGGTGACCACGCAGCCCACCCGGGCGCCGCAGGCAGAGAACCGCTTGGATACGGAGTCGATGATCACCAGATTCTCGTCAATATCCCGGAAGCGGGCCATGGTGGGCACGCCGAATTTGTCGTCATAGCAGAATTCCCGGTAGACCTCGTCGCAGATGAGGAACAGGTTGTGCTCCTTGGCGATGTCGGCAATCATCCGCATTTCCTGCTCATCCAGCACAACGCCGGTGGGGTTTCCCGGATTGGTAATGAGAATGGCCCGGGTGTTCTTGGTGATCAGACTCTCGATCCGCTCCCGCTTGGCGTAGCGGTAGCCCTCCCAGGGGTTGGTGGGCAGGGCCCGGATGACACCGCCGGCGGCATGAACAAAGGTGGTGTAGTTGGGGTAGTACGGCTCCGGGATGATGACCTCGGTATAGGGGTCCAGGATGCTCAGGCAGGTCAGAAGCAAGGCTTCGCTGCCGCCGGTGGTGATAAGCACATCCTCCGGCGCCAGGTCCACATCCAGGGTGCGATAATACTTACGCACGGCATCGATCAGCACCGGCATACCAGGCGATGCCTCATAGGCCAGGGTCTTGGTGGAAAAATCCCGGATGGCATCGTAAAACGCCTGCGGGGTAGGCAGGTCCGGCTGGCCGATGTTCAGATGGTAGATTTTCTTCCCCTCCTGCTCTGCCGCTACGGCAAGGGGATGGAATTTCCGCATGGGAGAGGGTTCACAACGGTTGGCATTGATGGAAATCTGCATAGGTTACCTCCGCTGGCATCCTAGATGCCAGTCTTTTTCTGTATATAATCTTTGGTCAGGTCAATCAGCTCCGGGCTTAACGCCGCCAGGGCAATCAAATTGGGAATGGCCATCAGGCCGTTCATCGTCTCGGACAGCTGCCAGACTGTGGCGGTATCCACCACGGCGCTGACGGCCACCACCGTCGTCTGGGCCAGGGCGTATCCCCGCCAGGCTCCATCCCCAAACAGGAACTGGGCGCACCGGCCGCCGTACAACCCCCACCCCAGCACCGTGGCAAAGGCAAAGGCGCACAAAAACAGGGTCAGAAGTCCGTTGGCCGCACCGCCGTAGACGCTGGAAAACGCCGCCAAGGTCAAAGCGCCGCCCACATCCCGGCCATAGGGAATGGGAACGCCGCTGACCAGAATCACCAGGGCCGTCAGAGTGCAAATGACGATGGTATCCAGAAATACCTCCACAATGCCCATCATCCCCTGCTCTGCCGGATGGCGGACATGGGCACCGGCGTGGGCAATGGCGGCGGTTCCCATACCGGCCTCATTGGTGAATACCCCCCGGCTGCATCCGATGCGCAGGGCCTGGAAGGCCGAGCCAAGCATGCCGCCGGTGACCGCCCGTGGGGAAAACGCCCCCTGAAAAATGGCGGCAAAGGCACCGGCCAGGGCCTCCCGGCGAACCACCAAAATCCCGGCGCACAGCAGCAGATACCCTGCCGCCGCCAGGGGCACCAAACGCTGGGCCGCCGAACCGATCCGGCCGGCACCGCCCCACAGGACGCTGCCCACCACAGCCGCCATCGCCAGCCCCAGCAGGAAATCCCCCAGCCGGGTATGGCCCAGGGAAACCTCCGCCAGCAGGGTGTGCACCCCGGTGGGCACCGGATTGGTCTGGGCGGCATTGCCCACGCCAAAGGAGGCTGCCAGGCCAAACAGGCAGTACAGCTTCGCCAAGCCCTTGCTTCCCAGCCCCTGGGTCATCATGTACATGGGGCCGCCCGTCCAGCCGCTGCCCTGGCGCACCCGGTAGCGCACCGCCAAAGCGGCTTCGGCAAATTTGGTTGCCATTCCCAGCAGGCCGCACAGCCACATCCAGAAGACGGCACCCGGCCCGCCCAGGCAGATGGCCCCTGCCACGCCAACCAGATTTCCCGTTCCCACCGTGGCAGCCAGCGCCGTGCACACCGCCTGGCCGGAGGATCTCCCCGGCCCTGGGCGAAAGGAGCAGAAGAAACTACCCAGTGCCTGGGGCAGCAGCCGCAGCTGGACAAAGCCCAGCCGCAGGCTCAGATAGAGACCCAGGCCCAGCATCAACACCAGCATGGGCACGCCCCAGACCAAATTCTGGATGCGGGAAAGGAAATTCGTCATTATGTCCTCCTAGAATACCACTTTTTTGTGGAAATCGCAAGACAAAACTTGCACAAAATTCAGCAAAGATGCGCCAATCCGGCAAAAGAAAAAGCAGTCTCCATTTGGAAACTGCTTTCGTAGATTTTGGAATATTTTTTACTCCCAGCTCTGCCACACCTCCGGGCAATATCCGGCGGTGGCCTGCTTGCCATTGCGGACGATGGGGGTCTTCATCAGCGTCGGCTGGTCGAACACCTTATCCTCCTTGGCTCTGGGGTCGTCCATATAGCGCATGAGGGTAATTTCCTGGGATGTTCCGTCCCAGTCGATCAGCTTGTCAATGCCCCCGACGGCCCGCAGCACACTGTCGAACTCCCGGCCGGACATGCCGAATTTGTTCAGGTCGATGTACTGGTATTTGATGCGGCGCTCCTTGAAATAGCGCTCGGCTTTTTTCGTGTCGAAGCACTTGTTTTTTCCGAAAATTTGAATGTTCAATAGACTACCTCCTCCAGGCAAAGCCCCTGGGCTGGGGCCAGAAAGCCGGTTTGTGCTCTGGGTGCGCCGAACAATTCCGGCATATTTTCCACCGGCCGGCTCCCCTGCCCCACCTCCACCAGGGTCCCAGCCAGGTTGCGGACCATGTTGTACAGGAAGCCGTCGCCGGTGAACGACAGCACCAGCTCCGGCCCCTGGGGCTGGATGGTGATTTGATACAGGGTGCGCACCGTGGATTTTTTCATTTTGGAATTGGTGCAGAAGCCGCAAAAATCGTGCTTTCCCACCAGCAGCGCCGCCGCCTGCTCCATGCGCCGGACATCCAGCGGCTGGGGCATCACTGCCACATAGCGGCGCTGGAACACGCAGGGTTGGCTGCTGTTCCAAATTCGATAGACGTAGGTTTTCTGCTGGGCGTTCAGCCGGGCGTGAAACCGCTGGGAGACATCCTTGCAGGAGTATATGCCGATATCCTCCGGCAGATACCGCCGTAGCTGGGACAAAATCTCCTGGGCCGGCATTTGGCTGTTGCAGTGGAAGTTGGCCACCTGCTGCCGGGCGTGGACACCGGCATCGGTGCGGCCGCTGCCCACCACCTGAATCTCCTCTCCCAAAATCCGGGAAAGGGCCGTTTCCAGCTTTCCCTGGATGGTGTCCTCCCGTCCGGGCAAACGCTGCCAGCCCCGGTAGCGGGTGCCGTCGTAGCACAAATCAAGCCGCAGATTCCGCATAGCTTTCCCATTCCTCTCTGGCCTCCCGCTCGCTATCTGCCGAGAACAGGAAACGGCCGTTAAAATCATATACTTGAACATGTCCGCAGACATAACGCAGTTCATACATCGCAGTGGTCCTCCCTACTTGGATTGTAAGGATAGGATACCACAGTATTAGTCCAATAAAACGGACCTTTTGTACAATTTCTTCCCTTTTCCCCGAAAAATTGGTGAATCGGGCTATGGACATTCCCCTGCTTTCCATGTTAGAATACCGAAGAATTTGGAAAGGAAGGGATGTTTGTATGTCTCAGACCCTGGCTGCCCCCAGAATTACCGAAGGTGTCATCTGGAAGCAGCTGCTTAGCTTCTTCTTCCCCATTTTGCTGGGGACTTTTTTTCAGCAGCTGTACAACACCGTCGATGCCATTGTCGTAGGCCGTGCGGTGGGTACCCAAGCCCTGGCCGCCGTAGGGGCCACCTCAGCGCTGATCAATCTGTTCAACGGCTTTTTCATCGGCCTGAGCACCGGCGCTACGGTGCTGCTGTCTCAGTTCTATGGCAGCGGCAGCCTGGAGCGGAGCCGGGATGCCCTGCACACCGGCATGGCCCTTTCTGTGGTGCTGGGCCTGGCTGCCACGGCGCTGGGGGTTTTCACCGGCCCGGCGCTGCTGCGGCAGATGCACACCCCGGAAAACTGCCTGGCAGATGCAGAAATCTACGTCCGCATTTATTTCCTTGGAGCGCTGGCCTCCATGGTGTACAATATGGGTTCCGGCATTCTGCGGGCCATGGGCGACTCCCGACGGCCGGTGGTATTTTTGGCTGTGGCCTGCGGCGTGAACATCCTGCTGGACCTGGTGTGTGTGGTGTGGCTAAAAATGGGCATTGCAGGCGCAGCCCTCGCCACCATCGGCTCCCAGCTTATCAGCGCACTGCTGGTCGTGCGCTCTCTGCGCCGCCTGCCGGAGCAGCTGCGGCTGGAATGGAAGATGATGCGCCTGGACATGAGCCTGCTGAAGCGCATCCTCTATGTGGGCATTCCCGCCGGGCTGCAATTCATCACCTTCGACCTGGCCAACGTGCTGATTCAGTCCAGCATCAACTCCTTTGGCGACGTAGCCATGGCCGCCTGGACGGCCTACGCCAAAACCGATGCCATGACCTGGCAGATATCCGGCGCATTCGGCGTGTCCATCACCACCTTTGTCGGCCAGAACTTCGGCGCTCAGAAATACCAGCGCATCCGGCAGAGTGTCCGGGTGTGTATGGGCATGGGGCTGGCCATGGTGGCTGGCATGAGCGGCTTGGAGCTGGTGCTGCGCCGGTTCATCCTGGGCATTTACACCACCGACCCGGAGGTGATCGCCGCCGGTGCCTATGTGATGCTGTGCATCATCCCCTTCAACGTGGTGTTCATGCCGGTGGAGGTTTTCGCCGGAGCCATGCGGGGCACTGGCTATTCCATCGTGCCCACGGTGATCACCTGCACCTGCGTGTGCCTGTTCCGGGTGGTCTGGATTTGGCTGGTGGTGGAGCGGTGGCATCATCTGGCGGTGCTGGCCATGGCCTATCCCCTGAGCTGGGTGCTGTGCGCCATTGTGTTCACCATCGCTTATCTGCGGGGAACCTGGCTGCACAAGCGCATTGCACAAATCGGTCTGGAGCCGGAGCAGCCCCGGCATAAGCACGGATAATGCAAGTCAATCGGGCGTGCCGCATTCTTTGCGGCACGCCCCTTGCGTTATACGCCGATTTTCTCCTTGAGCCACTGGGCCACATCTTCAAAGATTTCCTCCCGGTTGATCTCGTTGAGGATCTCATGGCGGCACAGCGGATAGATCCGCAGGGATACGTCCTGCATGCCCGCCTTTTGGAAGGCCTTGGCAGCCTTGCGCACGCCTTTGCCGTAGCTGCCCACCGGGTCATCGCCGCCGGCAATGAAGAACACGGGCACTTCCCGGTTCATGGCGTTCAGGTTCTCCTCTTTTTCGATGTAACGCAATCCCCGTACCAGCTCCCGCAGCAATCCGGCGCTGGCGGTGAAACCGCACATGGGATGGGCGATGTAAGCATCCACCATTTTGGCATCCCGGGTCAGCCAGTCGAACTCCGTTCTGGGGTGCTCCACCTTCCTGTTGTAGCCGCCGAACACCAGGTTTTGCAGCTTCTCGCTGGGAGCGGTTTCGTCGGTTTTGGCGCAGACACCGTCCATGATCTTCCCCAGCACCGGCAGCGCCAGCTCCGGCTGCCAGCCCGTGCCGCAGATGATGGCGCCACGGATGCCGCTGCCGGGATACTTGCACAGAATGGTCCGGGCCACAAACGAGCCCATGGAGTGGCCGAACAGCACATAGGGAAGCTCCGGGAATTTTTCCTTGGTCATTTCCAGCAGCCGGTAGCTATCCCCCACAGCCGCAAACCAGCCGCCGTGGAAATAACCCTGGATGCTGCCGCCCTGGACGGACTGGCCGTGGCCCATGTGGTCCTCAGCCACCACCACATAGCCAAACCGGTTCAAGAAACTGGCAAATTCGTCATAGCGCTCCACATATTCGGCAATGCCGTGGACGATTTGAAGCACCGCCTTCGGCTCTCCCTCCGGCAGCCAGCAGCAGCCGTGGAGCTTTCCCTGTCCCTGGGAATCAAACCAGAAATCGTGCCGCATTACGCTACCACCTCGTATCCTGCATCCACAATGGCCTGCTTCAGCGCAGACAGCTGGGCGCTGCCCGTGACGGTGACGTTCTTCTTTTCCAGGTCCACCACTGCATCCGTGGTGCCGGGTACGGCCTTGCAGGCCTTCTCCACGGCAGCCTTGCAGTGGGCGCACATCATGCCGTTTACGTTGATGACTGTTGTATTCATATTGGGTTCCTCCTCAACCATGATTGGACAGGTTTGGACTGTGCACGCAGGCGCAGCCTGGTTGTATTTGGGCTTGAACAGCCGCAGCCGCAGGGCGTTGCTCACCACGAACACGCTGCTCAGGCTCATGGCCGCAGCGCCCAGCATGGGGCTTAGCTGCAAGCCGAAGGGGATAAACAGGACTCCGGCAGCCACAGGGATGCCCAGGGTGTTGTAGAAAAACGCCCAGAACAGATTCTCCCGGATATTGCGGATGGTGGCCCGGCTCAGCTCGATGGCATTGGCCACCGCTTGCAGCGAGCCGCTCATCAGCACCACATCCGCCGACTCGATGGCAATATCCGTTCCGGCACCGATGGCCATGCCCACATCGGCACTGACCAGAGCCGGGGCATCGTTGATGCCGTCGCCCACCATCAGCACCTGGCGGCCCTGGCCCTGCAGCTGGGTAACGGCGCTGGCCTTGTCCGTGGGCAGCACATCGGAAATCTCCTGATGGAAGCCGGC
>X4_Red_Fox__coassemble_140_pt1 | contig 14606 bp, 11 predicted proteins | sample X4_Red_Fox__metabat2_low_PE_004 | metagenome-assembled genome bin X4_Red_Fox
GTTCATGCTCAATTCAGTATGGTGCTCCAGGACACTTGGCTCTTTGAGGGCACGATCCGGGAGAATATCGTTTACAGCAAGCAGGGCGTCCTGGACGAGGATGTGATCGCCGCCTGTAAGGCAGTGGGGCTGCACCGATTTATTATGTCCCTTCCCGATGGCTACGATACGGTGCTCACCGACGATTCCAGCCTGTCTGCCGGGCAGCGTCAGCTGATGACCATCGCCCGTGCCATGATTGAGGATGCCCCGCTGTTGATTCTGGACGAGGCCACCAGCTCAGTGGATACCCGCACGGAGCAGGCCGTCCAGAACGCTATGGACGTTCTGACCCAGGGCCGCACCTCCTTTACCATCGCCCACCGGCTCAGCACCATCCGCAATGCGGACATAATCCTGGTAATGAAGGATGGCGACATTGTGGAGGCCGGCACCCACGCCCAGCTTCTGGGGATAGGTGGTTTCTACACGGAGCTTTGGACCAGTCAGTTCGTCAATGCGGAAGCAATTTGATATTGCATTTCACAAATTTAGGTGGCAGCCGTAGCAAAAAACGGAGCTGCCGAACCATCGGAGGTAAAGCTATGTCAACCATCCATGCCGAATTCCGTTCCAATGCCCTGACCCGCCCCGCTGACTTCTGGATGTTTCTTCCAGAAAAGCTGCCTGAAGAACTATTCGGGCAAAATCCCCACTATTCCCGTCCACCCAAAGCATTGATCCTGCTTCACGGCTACACCGGCAGCTGCTCCGACTGGCTCTACCACAGTCCGGCAGCCGAGCTGTCCATGAAATACAATCTGGCGATCGTCATGCCCACCGGCGGCATCAGCTTCTATCTAGACCGTCCCGGTGTGGGCAACGCCTATTGCCGTTTTGTGGGCGAGGATCTGCCCAATTACCTCAGCAGCACCTTCGGCCTTGCCAAAAATAAGCAGGACACCTTCATTGCCGGTAACTCCATGGGCGGCTTTGGGGCGCTGCATACCGCCTTGGCCTATCCGGAGCGATTCGGATGCGGAATCGGTCTGTCCTCTGCGCTGATCATCCACCAGATTGCAGGCATGAAGCCCGATGACTCCATCCATAAGCGTAACATCATGGCGGACTACGCTTACTATTTGGAAATCTTCGGTGAGCCATCCAAAGTTCTGGACAGCAAAAACAATCCGGAAACTCTGGTAAAGAATCTGAAAGCAGAGGGAAAAGCTATCCCCAGGCTGTTTATGGCCTGCGGCACGGAGGATTTCCTGTTGAACCAGAACCGGGAATTTCATCAGTTTCTGGTAGATCAGAAGGTTCCTGTGAAGTACGTGGAGGATACCGGCGCTCACGACTGGCCTTTCTGGAACAAAATGATTGAGCCAGCCATCCGGTGGGCATTGGAGATTTGAAATAACCTTCTACAATGTATTTTGGGAGCTGCCTTTCCGGCAGCTCCCAAAAATGCTGTATTGTTACTGTTCGGTATGATACTCATGTTTCCCGGTACTTCTGTCCGTAATGGTGATTTGGTAGCTGTAATCGGCAAAATCTGCCGTCAGCTCAGCCTGTTCCTCCCTTGTCTCCCATCGGAGAACCAGTTTGGTGTCTTCCGCAGCGGCAGTAATGACCGCACGCTCGCAAAACACTTCAAAGCTGTTCCGCATCTTCAGCAGCTCCAGCTGCCCCCGCACAACCTCCAGCTTAAGCTTCTCCGCCACTTCGGCGGCAGACAGGTTGCTCCGATTGATCTCCTTGTGGCCATCCTTCCCGGCCCGCTTCATGGCAGCGTAGTCGTTCTTTCCGGCAAACAGATCCAGATACCACACCTGGGGTTTCCCGGGCATAAACATTTGCAGGGCACGGGCCAGCAGCATCTTTCGGCTATCCTCACCCAGGGCGCTGAAATAGGTCGCATTGACCTGGTAGTACATATTCTTTGCACCGTGGAGATTTTTGATATAGCCGCCACGGGCAACCAGCGTATCGATCAGGCCCTGGATCCGCTGGTCAGGCAGCAGCCCCTTCAGATCCAGCATGGGAATGCCGTCGTGACAGCCCAGCATGTTGACCGTGGTAATATGGCGCTCTACCAGTTCCGCCGCCCAGCGGGCAAGGTACTCGCCAGTGCGATGCTCCATAGCATCGATGATCAGGCCGGGCAGGAAGAAATCATAGGTGGCGTAACCCTTGTCCGCAATGGTTTTGTACACGCCCTCGCCGTAGCCAGCATGGATTTCTGGCAGCAGCGTCAGGCCGAAGCGATCTGCAAGCTGACGCACTCTTTCCAGCACCTCCCAGGTCTCTGGCTCATTCATAAAGTTCTTCTTTCCGGGCGATTTGGGTGCGTAGGCGAAGGCATCCAGCCGGATGATCTTTGCGCCGTAGGAGGCCAGCTTTTCCAATGTTTGTTCGTAGAATTCCCACACCTTTGGGGACTGAATGTTCAGATCCATCTGCCCAAGATACTTGCGAACCCCATTCTCTTCCCAAACCTTCTGATAGAAGGTGTTCCAGTAGGGCACCTCCCGCCCATCGGGGAACTGCACCATCAGGATCGGCAGTCCAGGCTTCCGAAAAAACATCTGCTGGATGTACTTTGGATCCGGCTGAATATATCCGTCCCTGGTCATTTCACCGCATCCGTCCCAGAACTTGTTCCAATCAATGAAAAAGTCCACGTACTGGGACTCCTCGCCCTTGCGAAGCAGGTCCTGGAACTGAGGAGACTGAACAGAAGCGTGATTCAGTACAAAGTCCAGTTTTAAGTCGATGCCCAGGGCACGAAGTCCATCCAAATTTTCCCGGGTGGCCAATTCTTCATTCAGGTCGTAGTCCACAACGCAGAAGCCCCGGTCCAAATCCGAGTGGTACAGGCTGGGGAGAATATATAGAGAGGAGAATGCCCCCTTCAGCTCCTCCTTTTCCAGCATAGAAACGATGCCGGAGAGATCGGCTCCAATACTGTCTGGATAGGCGTTCAGCATGGGGCCCAGATTGGATTTCTTCTGAGACATACTCACACCTCCCCCATCAGCGCCCGATACTGATCATAGGACAGTTTTTCGCCGCTCTTGGAGATAATCAGCTTTGCCTTGTGGGCGCAGCTATCCAGCTCCCGCTGCTCGATTTCCAGCACCATGGTGGTAAAGGCGCTGTCGGTCTTACCATCCCGGTTCCGGGAACGCCGGTGGGCACGGGTCTCCTCTGGGGTACTGTTGAGCAGCACAGGAATGTCGATCCCCTTGAGATGATCGCTGCTGCCATGGGTCCACTCGATAACCAGCACCTGGACATCGGACATATCCACCTGGTCGTACCAGCGCTCGTCCTCGGTCCTTCCCATCCGCTTAAGCCACAGCTTGTCTGCGCCGGCCTTGAAATCTACGATAATACCGCTTAGTTCCTCATAGTCCTGCTCCGCCGGAGTACCCAGATACTGAGAAAGTGCTTTCCGCCCGGCGGTCTGATAAACCCGGAGCCAAGGGTACGCTTCCACCATTTGGGGGTCGGCATCCGTCTCCTGGGTCCAGAGCTTTTTCAGGGCTTCGGCAGTCTCCGAAGAATAGATGCCCTCTGCCAGCATCCCCCGGATACCGCCCACCCGGAACACCCGGACCCGCTCGGCATCATTGTACATGGGTATCCTGCGAGGATAATTGTCACCGGACAGGGTATAGCTGCCAACACCCGCAGTACGGAAATAGTGGCTCAACAGAGAAGCGGTTTCCAATTTGCCTACGCCCGAACCACCGCAGACGGCAACCACCGCTCTGCCTGTGTCCTTAGCTGCCTCTGCCGCTATGGGGACCAGCAGGGGGAAAATCAAATTGGCCTTATCAATGTGTCCCTGGCCGATCTCCACCTTGTCGCCCGGCATATCCCCGTGGGGAATCGGCCCATCCAAAACGGGAGGCTGCCAGTTGGCAATTCCGGCCGCCAGGGAAGCAAGTGTATTTTTTTGCATAAAGAACCCTCCTCGCTTTCGTTCCAATGTTTCATTTTTTACTTATCGCAGAAAGCCATTGTAATTGCCCGGATATCACTTGGGGGCGTTTTTCAAACTGTTTTCCAAGGCGCTTACTCCAGAATTTTTTTCAGTCGCAAAGCCAGCTCGTGACCAACTCTGGCATGGGTTTTCGCAGAAGGATGGCCGACGGCACCGAAGCCCTCCGTCATCAGGTTAATGCCTATGAGCTTCAGTGCAGAGACACGGTCATCTCCTGCTTCCTCACAGTATTCCGCCACAGCCGTGCGGATATCGTCGAACAAATAGTAATCCAGGGGACCAAGAGCGCAGACGATTCTGGTATCCGGCCCGTTCAGCTCACGAATTTCCCTTATGAAGCTCTTGTACTGCCGGATGAAGTGCGCCTCTTCCCGGTCTGCCTGCCCCAGCTCCGTGTAAAAACGGATGGGATTGACATCGTTGGTGCCAAGGTTTATAAGCACCAAATCCTTTTTATGTCCGGTAAAATCCCACTTCTGAGGCGTACTGCCAGCCCGGTCGTCATAAAGCCGGTCTGTATAGGCATACAGATCCCTCATGGGAGCCATAGGCATCATGGGCTTTTCCGGGGCGTTGGCGCTGATGCCGGAAACGCTGACGCAGTTAAATTCCGCATCCAGCTCCCGGGCGGCAACGGCGGCGTAAGTAATCCAGCCGTTTTCCTCGGCAGGATCGAAAGGCGCATCCCGATCCGTCGCCTCGTTGCCAAAACCGCAGGTGATGGAGTCCCCCACAAATTCCACCTGTAGTTTTTTCTCCTCAGGAGCAGAGGAAAGGATGCCATCGGTTTCCAGCTCCAGAAGCCCCAGCTTGCCCCGGGCGTTTTCCGTCAGCTTGATCAGCCGAAGTGTGTGCGTACCGCTGTCGGGTGCGTCAAACAAGGTATACCAGCTGTCGCCTTCCTGGCATACGAAGCGGCCGCAAAGCACATCATCGCCATCCAGGGTGACACCTGCCCAGGGATACTCTACAGGAGAATCCGGCGGAAAAGGCTGCTTTTCCCCCAGCGCCCGAAGCTTCGCCTTCAGGGTACGACCAGTGAAACGGACAGAGAAGCCGGAACAGGTCCAGTTCATGAACAGACAGTCCCCATCCTGGCGGGTACGCCCGTGAAGGGTCAGACGCGGAAGAAATTGGTCTAGTTTCATACTACACATCCTTCACCACGTAGCCATACATATCCTCGGATGGGACGTACGTCACGGGGAGCTTTCCGCCCACCAGTCCGCTGACCCATTCCTGGGCATACTTCATGCCAAGTTCCTCCCAGTTCAGGTGGCCGATGTTGATCATGGCCTTAATGCGCCCCTGCTGAACCGCATCCCGGACATAGGAAAGGGTTGTCCACTCAATGATCTCACCGGGCAGGATCACATCTGCCTTTTCCTCCAGCGTCCGAATGACCTGAACGCCGTATTCGCTGGGCGTTCCATCCTTGCGGGTCTTCCGACAGGGGCCGGGGAACAGATGGCCCACGATCGCCGCAGAGTGGACCTTGGCCTCAGGATCTCCAATATAGCGCACACCGTTCATGCCGATGGACTGGATGATATGGCGGCACAGTTCCTCCACGGTCATCTCCGGAAGATCGATGATGTAGTGGCCAAAGGAGCCGGTGTCATAATCCGGCACCGCATGCCCCTCCCAGCCTAGGTATTTGATTACGCCGGTAAAAATACTGTCAGGTTCGTGGGCATGCATGTGGTCATGGTCCCGCCAAATCGTAATACCGTGACCGTCAAGAAGCCTACGCTTTTCCTCATACACCGCATTGGGAAAATCCTCAAACCATCCAGGGCCGTCCTCGGAGGTATAGAAGGTAGGCTCACGCACGATAAGCAGATTGGCACCTAGGGCGATGGTCTTTTTAATAACATTGACCGTAGGTACCAGAGCGGTAACAACGCCGGTGCATTCAGCCTCAGGGTCCCCGCATTTCCAATCGTCGCAGCCGTGGTATTCCGGCAGGCTGGGGTGATACGCAAGTATTTTTTCAATGACTTCCCTGTTTTTCATTTATATCTCCTTTCCCCGTCTCAGTTCCAGCGTGAACGGGAACGCCGGCAGTCCGGCGCTGTTGAACAGAGGATCCTGGCAGAAATTCTGTTCTGCAAATTTCACGGTAATCGTTTCAGCGCCTTCAAAAACAGGACTGGTCAGGCGCAGCACGCTTCCCTGGACCGCCGCTTCCGCCGTAACGGCCTTACCATCGGCGGTGATCTCAAGCACTGCCTGAGGATCCTCCCGCAGGACCAGGCCGTCTCCTCCGTTGTCAAACAAAACCTGTATCTGATTTCCCTGGCAGGAAATGCTGCTCGCCCGGGGACTATCCGCCAGAAGGCCGGTCTCTCCATAGACGTATTTCCTTGCCAGCAATGCCAGCCGCTCCCCCACGGGGCGCTTTTTGCGGACGTGGATGTTCAAAGTGTCGCCGGAGTCCATGATGCACACATCGTGCACGTCCTCACATCCATCAGCGACAGCACGCTGCTTGGTACGCATCAGCGGGTATTGCTTGGCGCTGTTGAAGCCGTACCCCTGGAAAGGTGCCAGCTCCACCTGCAAAAATGGCAGCTTCTTTCCCCAAAGTCTGCGCCAGGAGGAAATCATTGTCTTCATACTCTCGTCATAAAACTCTGCCCAGCCGCGGAAATCGTCATCCTCCCCCTGATACCAGATAACGCCCCGGATCCCGTAGGGCGCAACCTTGCGCAGCATGGTTTCGTACAGTCCAGCAGGACGGACACAGGCACGGGGACCTGGCTTGAAGGGCGTATAGGGGATATTGCCTAGGTCCGGCATAGGTGGAAGCTTGTGGAAGTCTCCCCCCATCATCAGGAAGTCCATACGGGCCTGCTCCTCTGAAGTCGGCTCCGGCTCAGTCTGATCCGATGCGGCGTAGTAAGCAGCCAGTTCGGTGGCAGCACAGCTTTCGGCATGCCAGTTAAGAATCGGCTTTAGTGCAGGATTGGCCTCCAGGTCCTCCATGGCCGTCCAAGCTGCCGCAGGTGTACCACCCCAGTTGCAGCCTATGAAGCCTACAGGCACCCCCAGAGCTTTTCGCAAAGCCCGGCCCATGTACGCCGCTGGCCCGCTGAAAAACGCCCGGTTTCCGCCGTGGGTCCAGACACGCCAGAAGCCGTCATCCGGATAAGGCTGCTTTTCCAGGCAGCCTGTAAAATTAGCTTGGGGATAGCGGAAATAACGCAGACATGGGTCATCCGGGGTTGCCTTCATGGCATCAAACTCCTCATCGTATTTCAGGAAAAACTCCATATTGGACTGGCCGCCTGCCAGCCACACCTCGCCAATGGCTACATCATCAAATACCAACTTTTCTCCGGTTATGGCAGAGGTGATGGTCATGGCCGTTCGCTCCGTGGCCTCCATCGGCGGCAGCACTACCTTCCATACGCCGCCTTCGGCTTCCCCCACGGCGGTATTTGCGCCCAGTGTCACAGTAACGGTGTCATCCCGGGCGCTGCGGCCCCATACGGGAATGGGTTCACACCGCTGGAGGATCATATGCTCTCCAAAAAGCAATGCTGGCTGAAGCTTCATATTTCATTCCTCCCAATTACAGGATCCGTCCCTGAACATCTTTAAAGAATCGGTCGCAGTCCCGGGCGGCCATCTCGGGGCATTCGTCCGCACCGCCATGGCCAAGATGCTGGTAGGTCAGCAGGGATGCGCCAGGGATGGTCTGCGCAATTTTCAAGCCATCCTCCGCTTTTGCCAAGGGATCCAGTCCGCCGATCCAAATCAGAGTAGGAACCGGGATCTGGGACAGCTTTTGGTAGAATTCCTCCTTGGACTTTGCACCGCAGCAGCTCATGTCCCCTATGTTGGGAATGACAAATTCTTCCCGCTTGCGGCCCATGAGGATCTGGGTATGCTCCGCATGATTCGCAGCCCGGCGGGCGAGGCGTTCCGGATTCTGGGTAGGCCAGTTTTCCATCCAGGCGGTCTTTTCCAGCATTTCGTAGTTACCGACCATGGCATCCACATCCGGGTAATAGCCCGGGGTTCTGGGCAGAGACTGGTTTTTTTCCCGGTACTGGGCAATGCCATCCACGCAGACAAAGGCCTTCAGCAGTTCGGGACGATTGAAGGCAATATGCCAGCCCGCAAAGTTGCCGTGGGAAACGCCAGTATAGTAAAAAGAGGGGATGCCCATAGCCTCCGCAAAGTGAATAATATCCTCACCCCAAATGGCGTTGTAGTTGCGAGGGGTGGGGTCGGTGATATGGGAGGACTGACCGTAGCCCCGCATATACACCAGAAAGCAATGGTAGTCATAGGGCGGTTTGCCCAGCAGCTCCATGTGGCAGCCGGAAAGGAAAAAATTCTGGGTGGAGATCAGGTATTTGTCTCCTGATCCAAATTCCTTATAAGCAAGGGTCACATCGGACAATGGAATCGTTTTGATTTCTGACATTGGTCGTACCAGCCTTTCCAATAAAAATGAAATCCTTATAAACAAAAACACGTACCTGCCAATAGTATAACAGGTACGTATTTCCTATTGAATTCAGAAAAAATGCCTATGATTTTGATTTTGTATCAGAGGTCTTTTCAAACTCCACATTGGTGCCTGTCTCGGCAGAGTACAGCGCCGCTTCCATCAGCCGCAGGATCCGCAGCGCCTGTTCAGGCTTGACAATTTGTTCCGCTGTGCCCTCTACAGTCTCCACCAGATTCACATACAGCCGGTTGGCGTCAAATTCCACCTTAGGCAGCGGCAGTGTTTCCACTGTATCCTTTCTTCGGGGCGCCATGGTTTTGGTCAGTCCGGAACCGGCCAGGATGGGGACGCTGTCCTTTTCGTCCCCGGGGATCCGGCGGACCATTTTTCCATCCAGATCCCAATTGTCGATCTCAGCCGTGCCATCTGTAGCGGTGACATACCACAGAGGAAGGTCAATGAAGTTGTTGGTTCCCACCTCCACCGTAGCAGTCAAGCCGCTTTCAAAGGTCAGGAAAAGGGTAAAGCCGTCGTCAACCTCCTGGTTGGTGATGTGGGTCGTGCGGCAGTACAGGTTGACTACCTTCTCCGGGATCATATCTATGATTCGGTCGATCAGGTGGACACCCCAGTCCAGCATCATCCCTCCGCCCTGACTTTTCCGCCCCCGCCAGTCGCCGGGGATGCCACGGGAACCGTGGACACGGCTTTCAATATGGAACACCCTGCCCAGAAGCTGCTCCTCATAGATTTTCTTCACGGTCAGGTAATCCTCGTCCCAGCGGCGGTTCTGCCTGGGATAGAACACCATACCCGTTTCCTTCGCCACAGACATAACCTCTTCCAGGTCCTTGCTGCACATCATCACAGGCTTTTCACACAGGACATGCTTCCCTGCCCGCATAGCGGCAATCGCCATATCCTTGTGCATATCGTTAGGTGTGGCGATCAGCACAATATCCACTTCCGGCGCCTGCAGAACCGTCTCAAAGTCAGGGTATACATAAAAGCCGTGTTCACGTGCCCACTGCACCCGGGCAGGGTTGATGTCGCACACACCAACCAGGTTCAGCACGCCCCGCAGATCTGTATCCGTAGGGTGCAAAAAACCGCCGCTGCGGTCCTCCGAAAAGGTCCCGACTGCGTTGCCGCTGCCGGATGAAATGGCGAACGCATGGCCGCTGCCCATGCCGCCACAGCCCACAATGGCAATATTTTTCATATCTCTTTCCTCCGTTGCTTAATATTCTTACGAGAAATCATACCATTCTCTTCTACCGGCATCATTTAAAAAAGTATGCACCCTTTTTGATAAAGGCAGCTTTTCCTGCCCCGAAGGAAAAGCAAAAACTGGTAATATTCTCCATTGCGCCCATCTACAGTTTGCCAAAAAGAGCAAGGCCACCTATCTGCAAACCTTAGCTTTCTATACACACATCTAACTCATCCTAAGTCATGATGGCGTAATACAGTCCCCCATTTTTTCACAGGCACCCACTTGTAGCCGTGACGAATCGTGCCGTTCCAGCTTCCGCCCCTCTCCCTGGCTGTCTAAGAAATCGGGGGCTGTTTTCATCCGGCAATCGCTGTAGGAACGCCCCCTCATTTCCCCCGCCATTCAAGTTGCGTTTGTTTCCGAAATGTGGTACACTGGCTTTGATGATGCACAGTCCACAATTTGCCGTATACTTTGTTTATTGCGAGGAAGCTCTTATGGCGGATACATATCAAATTCTGGTAGTTGACGATGACTTTTCCATTGTGAATATTATCGAAACCGCATTAAAGCAGGCTGGTTATCAGGTGCTTACTGCCCATGACGGCGAAGCTGCCTGCCAGATCGTCAACAGCAAGCACCCACATCTTGTTATCATGGATGTGATGATGCCCCAGTGCAACGGTATCATTGCGACTATGAGGATCCGGCAGAATCACAACGTCCCGATTTTGATGCTGTCCGCCAAAGCGGAAGGCTCGGACCGGGTGCTTGGGCTGGAAGCAGGGGCGGACGATTATTTGGTAAAGCCCTTTTATCAGCAGGAGCTGCTTGCCAGGGTGAAGGCGCTGCTGCGCCGCTACGATGCCCTTGGTTCCATCCGGGAAACCAACCCTGAGGAGCAGATCCAGGTGGGCAATATCGTACTGGACACCGCCAAGAAGCAGCTTGTTGTCAGGGGCGAGGCGGTCCGGCTGACTGCGACGGAGTTCAAGATCCTACAGGTGCTGATGTCCAATCCGGGGCGGGTATACGCTGCGGAGGAAATCTATGAGCGGGTCTGGGAAAGCGATGCCTATGCTGTGGAAAACACAGTCATGGTACACATCAGCCGCATTCGGGAAAAATTGGAGCTCAATCCAAAAAAGCCGGAATATCTGAAAGTCGTTTGGGGGATTGGATATGTCTTTGAAGCGCCGTAACGCCATCGCCTGTGGCCTGCTCCTGCTGGCTGCGATCTGCTGGACCTTTGGCTATCGGATGGTGCAGCGGTCCCCGGACAAAGCCGGCGCTGCGGAAACGGTATATCCGCTGACACACGACAGCACCACAGAAGCTGCCATCCTACCCACTTCCGCCCCTGCCGAAGACGGGACCGCTTCCTACCTGCCCAGCGAAAGCGCCCCCGCTGATGAAGATAGGGAAACGGCCGGCGGCAGTAAATTTTTGGGATTCCTGCTTTGCTTTGGGGCGGCCGCAGCGGCCGGAATTGCAGTTGTCGGCTTCTGGCAAACTGTGCCGATCCTGGGGCCTGATGGGGTCAGCATGCTTGCAGCCATGGGGAGCACGGTGTATACTGCGCTGCAGCGTATGGACTACATTATTTGGTCCTCTACCCTTATGACCCTGACCACCTATGCAAGCATCCTCACAGGTTTTGCCGCCTTGTTTGCACTTCGTGAATTGTGGGGATGGATGCGGGCAAGGTTCTCCCTATCCTGGTGTTTGGCGCACCGCATTGCAAAACGCCTGCCAAAACCACAGCTATCCTTACTTGCTTTCGTCGGCTGGATTCTTCTGGCTCTGACTGGCCTTGGCCACCAGCTGGGCTGGTTCGCAAAATACGGAACGATACACGAGCTTCCCCTTTGGAGCTTCCTTGCCGCAGCGGTATTTGGCTTTCTCTGTTTATGGAAGTATGGCGCTGACCTGGAACATTTCCAAAACCAGCTTGGCCGCTTTCAGCAGGGTCTGCCGATCACGGTTGGCGATGGTGCCTTTGCACAAACGGAAGCCCAGCTTCTGGATGTCCAGGCCCAGCATGAGAAGGCCCTCCGTTCCGCCGTCACCAGCGAACGATTCAAGGTGGAGCTGATTTCCAATGTTTCCCACGATCTGCGCACACCCTTGACTGCCATTCTCGGCTACAGTGAGCTTCTGGAAAAGGAAAACCTGTCGCCACAGGGGCAGCAGCAGCTCCACCGCCTCCTTCAAAAGGCGGGCTATATGCGTGATCTTGTGGAATCCTTGTTTGAACTTACCAAGGTTTCCAGCGGCACCGTCGAAGCGAAGCAGGAAACCATTGATCTGATCCGCCTGTTGGAACAGACCACGGGGCTGTTTGACGACCAGCTCACACATGCCGGGCTATCTGTGCGGCGCAGTTATCCATCTGATTCCATCCCCGTTGTCACAGACGGGGCCAGGATGCACCAGGTGTTTGCCAACCTGCTGGGCAATGCCATCAAATATGCCCTTACAGGCACCCGAATTTACCTGGAAGTCAAGGAAACGGAACACAGCTGCCTTATTCGCATGGTGAACACGGCCTCCTACGAAATGGACTTCAAGCCGGACGAGATCATCCAGCGGTTCGCCCGTGGCGATCAGGCCCGGTCAACAAACGGAAGCGGTTTGGGTCTGGCAATTGCCCAGACCTATACGGAATCCGTAGGCGGCAAATTCCATATTGCTGTGGACGGCGACCAATTCAGCGCCATCGTGGAGCTGCCAAAAACTGAAAGAAATTTGTAAGGATTCTGTCGGCTCTTTTGAAAGACACCCCCTGTACTATAGTTGGTACAGGGGGTGCTGTTATGCTTCGACAAAAATCACGGTCTGTGCAAAGGAGAGCCGTTTCTGACATCCTTCGGCAGATCATCCTTTCTTGGCTATTGGCGGTAACGCTTGCCTATCTGCGCCTGCCGGGGGCGCTGCGGAATCTGGCCGGGCTGGACGGACTGGCGCAAATGTCCCTTATCCAGGTCATTGCCTTCACTTGCTTGGGAATGCTTCTCCTGTCCGCAATCTCCCGGTTTGTAAGCACTGCCAAGATGGAGCGTTGGGGCATCGTTGGGATATTTGGAATCCTGGCGGTTGCCGCACTGCGGGCATCGTTTACTTGGGCATTTCTTGCGGTATGTATTCTGGTTCTGGCAGTTCTTATCGTCTTTGCTTTCCTGGGCTGGGACAGGCAGCCGGTGCCTGTTTCCAGACCAAGGCGGGCGCACAAGGTTTGGCTGTGGAGCGTTGTGGGACTGTCCATTGCGTTCTTCCTGTTTGTCAGCGCCTGGACAATGGGGCGGGTTTTCAGCTTCAGCACCCCCACCTTCGACTTTGGAATCTTCTGCCAAATGTTTTACAATATGAAAGAATCCGGCCTGCCCATGACCACCCTGGAGCGGGATGGCCTGCTATCCCACTTTGCCGTCCATGTGTCACCGATTTACTATCTGCTGCTGCCTTTCTACGCCCTGTTCCCCACGCCTGCCACCTTGCAGGTCCTTCAGGCTGCGGTTATCACATCGGCCGTCATCCCCCTTTGGAAAATCGGGAAGCACCACAACCTGACCGGCCCGCAGCGGGCACTCATCTGCGCTGTGCTCCTCCTCTACCCGGCATACGCCGGGGGCACCAGCTACGATATTCACGAAAACTGCTTCCTCACGCCTCTGCTCCTGTGGCTGTTCTATGGCATAGACCGAAAGAATACGGCTATCACTGCCATTGCCGCCATTTTAACGCTGCTGGTCAAGGAAGATGCAGCGGTCTATGCAGCCGTCATGGCCCTGTGGCTTATTGTGAAAACGGTTTTGCGGTTCCAGAAAAAGGATACCTGGAATCTTGTCACCGGCATCGCAATGCTTGCCACCTCCCTTGGCTGGTTTTTCCTGGTCACGGGCTATCTGGCGAAAAGCGGCGACGGTGTCATGACCTACCGATATGGCAACTTCATGTACGATGGCGCATCCTCCTTGTTGACCGTTATCCAATCGGTGATTATGAATCCCATGAAAGCTGTTTATGAATGCGTGGATGCAGAAAAGCTGCCTTTTATTGCCATGACGCTTCTTCCCCTTCTTGGGCTGCCGCTGCTGACACGGCGGTACGAACGATACATCCTACTGATTCCCTATATCCTGGTGAATCTGATGTCGGACTACCCATACCAGCACGATATTTTTTTCCAGTACACCTTCGGCTCCACAGCATTTTTGCTGTATCTTACGGTGGTGAATCTGGCGGATATCCGTATCGATTGGCAGCGGGTGAGCCTCCTCGCAGCGGCGGCCATCGTCAGCGTGGCTTGCTTTTACAAGGTGGTGATCCCAAAGGCGATCCCGTATCCCATGCAAGCCGTGCGGTATCATGCCTTCTATCAAAATATCCGGGATACCCTGTCCGTCATTCCCAAGGAAGCTTCCGTAACAGCGGCAACATTTTACACAACCTATCTGTCCCAACAGGAAACCCTATACGATGTGCGCTACTGCTCGCCGGAGCATATGCTGGAAACCCAGTACGTCGTTTTGAAAACATCCGCCGACGGCGATTTCAAACAGTATGCAGCAAACGGAGAGGGCAGCGGCTTTGAGAACCTGGTCAACCTGTTGGAGGAAAACGGCTATGTACCATACAAGTCAATTGAAGGCACACTCGTAATCTACCGAAAGAACTAGGCCGACGTGACATTTCGCCAGACTGGGAAAAAACCACAGGTAGTAATTTTATTATAGTGCGGGCAACAGGAGTCGACTTCACCATAGTGTGGCCGTCGTCCAGCCGACACCCAGCAGATGCTCACCGGGCATCTGCATTTAATGGGTTTGAGTCCTGCGTACAGACCAAAAAGAAGACACCCCGGAGGGTGTCTTCTTTTTGGTGCGAGTGTTCTTATAGGACTTTTTGAAAACATCAGTATTACCAACGGTTTT
>X4_Red_Fox__coassemble_143_pt1 | contig 14382 bp, 13 predicted proteins | sample X4_Red_Fox__metabat2_low_PE_004 | metagenome-assembled genome bin X4_Red_Fox
AGGTAACGAACTGGGTGAAGCTTAAATTTGCTGCCATGAACTTGAAAAAGTTCGCCATTAGGAAGTGGGAGGATACCCACAACCTTTTGCATATCCTCATATTTTGGCCACAATATGCTCAAAACCCCAGTTCTGCCTGACGCAAAACTGGGGTTTCTCGACGGTCTGTGGGGCCATCCGAAAGGATGGCCCCTTACTTTTTGGGAGGTACGATATGAACATATATGACCAGACTCCGTTTTTTGAAGCCTATTCCCAGATGGGCCGCAGTCGGGAAGGGCTGGACGGGGCAGGGGAATGGTATCAGATGCAGCCGCTGTTTCCGCAGCTGGAAGGTAAGCAGGTTCTGGACCTGGGCTGCGGCTATGGCTGGCACTGCGGCTATGCAGCATCCCAGGGAGCAGCCCGTGTGGTGGGCATTGACCAGAGCCGGCAGATGATTCAAACTGCCCGGCAAAAAAACAACCACCCGGTGGTGGAATACCAGGTGTGCAGCTTGGAGGATTATGCCTATCCGGCGGAGACGTTTGACCTGGTGGTGTCCAATCTGGCGCTGCACTATGTGGCGGACCTGACGGGGATATACAGCCGTATCCACAGGACATTAAAACCGGGCGGGGTGTTCTTGATGAACATTGAGCACCCGGTGTTTACCGCTGGGGTGAACCAGCAGTTTTCTCCGGACGGAACCTGGCCGGTGGATCACTACTATGAGCCAGGGGCCAGAATGGTGGATTTTTTGGGTTTTGCCGTGACGAAGTACCATCATACGCTGACCCAAATTTTGGGTGGTCTGCTGGAGACGGGGTTCTGTCTCCAGACGATAGAGGAGGTGCAGCCGCCTCCGGCTTGGCGGGAGGCTATGCCGGAGGAGATGCGCCGTCCCATGATGCTCCTGGTTCGGGGGCAAAAGGTCTGACGGTGTCTGCCTGTTGAAAAATGCCCGGGGCTGTGGTATACTTTTTGCAGAAAACGAAGGGAGGTAGCCCCATGCTGCCAGAGGAATTTTGCAAACGGATGGAGCGCCAGCTGGGCGGGGAGTACGGTGCGTTTTTGGAGAGCTTGCAGCGGCCCCGGGCGGTGGCGCTGCGGTTCAATCCCCTGAAGGGGGAGCGGCCCAGCCTGGCCTTTGCGGGAGCGCCGGTGCCCTGGGAGCCGGCGGGTGTTTACTATGACCCGGATTCTCGGCCGGGACTGCACGTTTACCACGAGGCGGGCGTATACTACTTACAGGAAGCCAGTGCCATGGCCCCGGTGGCGCTGCTGGACCCCCAGCCCGGGGAACGGGTGTGCGACCTGTGTGCGGCCCCCGGGGGCAAAAGCACCCAGATTGCCGGACGGATGGGGGGCCGGGGCTTCCTGCTGTGCAATGAATGGAGCCCCAAGCGGGCAAAGATCCTGTCCCGGAACATCGAGCGGATGGGGGTGGCCAACGCCCTGGTCACCAACGAGGAGGTGCGCACCCTGGCCCAGCGGCTGCCGGGCTTCTTCGACCGGGTTTTGGTGGATGCCCCCTGCTCCGGGGAGGGCATGTTCCGCAAGGAGGAAGCTGCCGTGACGGATTGGAGCCAGGAGACGGTGGAGATGTGCGCCCGCCGTCAGGGGGAGATCCTCCACTGGGCTTCCCAGCTGCTGCGGCCCGGCGGACGGCTGGTGTACTCCACCTGCACCTTTGCTCCGGAGGAAAACGAGCAGGCCGTGGCGGCCTTCCTGGCGGAGCACCCTCAGTTTCACCCGGAGACGGTGGAAGCGCCCTGGTTTGCCCCGGGGGAGAACGGCAGCTTCCGGCTCTGGCCTCACAAGCTGCTGGGAGAGGGCCACTTTGCTGCCGTCCTGCGCAAAGAGGATGGGGAGGAAGCGGAGCTGCCAGCGCAGGAGCCGGGGCAGCCCCTGCCACCGCAGTGGCAGCGCTTCGCCAAAGAACTGGGTATCTGCCTGCCGGAGGGAAAGGCGGTGGCCTTCGGCCAGCAGCTGTACTGGGCGCCGCCGGAGCTGCCGAAGCTCGCCGGCCTGCGGGTGCTGCGGCCGGGCTTGGAGCTGGGCACGGTGAAAAAGGACCGCTTTGAGCCGGCCCACGCCCTGGCCCTGTGGCTGCCTGCCTGCGAAAATGTCCAGAGCTATCCCCCGGACTCCCCGGAGATGGCGGCCTATCTCCATGGGGATGTGGTCAGCTCCCAGCGCACTGGCTGGTGCCTGGTGCAGGCGGGGCCGTACAGCATCGGCTGGGGAAAGGGAGACGGCAGAGTGCTGAAAAATCACTATCCCAAGGGCCTGCGGCGGTAAGCCGGGAAATGGGGCTTTACATAAGATGCATTCTGTGGTACAATTACCATTGCCTATATGCGACAATGGAAACGCTTCCCCCGAAGCGGCAGCCTTTGAGATTTTTCAGAGGGCGCAGCCGGGGAAAGCGGCAAGACTGAATTCATCACAAGGAGAGGATATTCCTTGGCCAGATATGAAATCAACGGCGGCAAGCCGCTGAACGGCACGGTTACCATCAGCGGTGCGAAGAACGCAGCTGTGGCGATTCTGCCGGCTACGCTGCTGGTCAGCGGAAAGTGCCGGATTGAGAATGTGCCCAATATTTCGGACGTGCGGATTCTCACGGGGATCCTCCACCGAATGGGAGCGAAAATCGAATCCCCGGAGGAGGGCGTTGTGGAGATCGACTGCTCCCAGGTCCAGTGCTCCGAGCCGGATGCCGATATGGTTATGCAAATGCGGGCCAGCTATTACCTGATGGGTGCGCTGCTGGGCCGGTTCGGCAAGGCCCATGTGGCCCTGCCTGGCGGCTGCAATTTTGCCTCCCGGCCCATCGACCAGCACATCAAGGGCTTCCTGGCCCTGGGTGCGGAGGTGGACGAGGCGGAGCAGTACGTGGCTCTGCTCCCGGGGGAAGAGGGCCTGCGGGGTGGTCGAATCTGCCTGGACATGGCTTCCGTGGGTGCGACGGTGAACCTGATGCTGGCGGCGACCCTGATCCCCGGCCAGACCATCATCGAAAATGCGGCCAAGGAGCCCCATATTGTGGACCTGGCCAACTTCCTCAACACCATGGGTGCCCGGATTACCGGCGCCGGCACGGATACGGTGAAGATCCGGGGCGTCAACGCCCTGAAGGGCGGAACCTATGCCATCATCCCCGACCAGATTGAGGCGGGTACATACATGGCGGCGGTGACGGCAGCCGGCGGCAATGTGCTGGTGCGCAACGTGATCCCCAAGCACATGGAGTGCATCACCAACAAGCTCCAGGAGATGGGGGCCAAAATCATCAACTACGACGATGCCATCCGCATCATCCGCACCGGGCGGCTGCGGCATACCACGGTGAAGACCCGGCCCTATCCCGGCTTCCCCACGGATATGCAGGCCCAGGTCTGCGTATGCATGGCCCTGGCCGGCGGTGTCAGCCGCCTGACGGAGAGCGTCTATGAGACTCGCTTTTTCGGCTACTGCACGGAGCTGGAAAGCATGGGGGCCAACATCCGCATCAACGGCAAGACGGCCACCGTCACCGGAGTGGAGAAGCTCCGGGGCGCCAGGGTGTGCGCCCACGACCTGCGGGCCGGAGCGGCCCTGGTGATTGCGGGCCTGGCGGCGGAGGGCACCACCTATGTCGAGCACATCCACTTCATTGAGCGGGGATATGAGCATCTGGTGCAGAAGCTCACCGCACTGGGAGCGGACATCCGCAGACTGGAAGATTGAGAAAGGCGGCCAAGGAGGATTCCTTGGCCGCTTTTTGGATGGGTATCGAAAAGAAATGCGGGTCAGTACTGCTCGTTGCGGTCCACGTCCAGCACGAACAGGACCACGCCGCCTTTACAAACCGACACAGGGACCGTTTCGCCGGCCATGGGGACAGGCTGATATTCGGTTTCCACCCGCTTGCCGAAGCGCTTGAGGATATTCAGGGCCTCCTCCAAGTGCTCGTGGTTCAGGCCAATCATAATGGTCACGCTTTGCTTGCGCAGGAAACCGCCGGCAGAGTGGATCACCGTGGCGTAAAAGCCGTGCTCATTGAGCTGGGCAATGGCATCCCGGAACTCATCCCCCTGGAGCACCGCTACGATCATCTTGTCACAGTGGGTATGTTTCATAGAATATCACTCCTTTCTTTCGGTTCTAGTATAGCGAAAAAGAAATAAAGAAGGGAAAAAGATTTGCTTGCAGAAATAAAGCTGGTATAAAGATTTTGCAAAAGGGCAAAGGAGGAAACTTATGCAAGAGCAATTTATCCGCACCCGGATGCTGCTGGGCGAGACGGCCATGGAGCGGCTGGGCAAGGCCCGGGTGGCCGTTTTCGGCCTGGGGGGCGTAGGCGGCTATGTGGTGGAGGCCCTGGCCAGAGGGGGCGTGGGGGCGCTGGATTTGGTTGACAACGATACCATCAGTCTGTCTAACCTGAACCGGCAGATCCTGGCCACCCATTCCACCTTAGGGCTTTCTAAAGTGGAAGCTGCCCGGCGGCGGGTGCTGGACATTTTTCCTAAGTGCCAGGTGCGCACCCATGAGGTGTTTTATACCCCGGAGACGGCAGGGGAATTTGACTTTACCCAGTATGATTACATCGTCGATGCCATCGACACCGTTACCGGCAAGCTGGCCCTGGCCCAGCAGGCAGCGGCGGCGGGCACGCCCATCATCAGCTGCATGGGCACCGGCAACAAGCTGGATGCGGCGGCATTCCAGGTGTCGGACATTTCCAAAACCAGCATGTGCCCTCTGGCCCGGGTGATGCGCCGGGAGCTGGGCAAGCGGGGCATCCGGCACATGAAGGTGGTCTACTCCCAGGAGGAGGCCCTGCACCCCACAGGCTGGGAGGAGGAAGCCGCCGCCATCGGCAAGCGGCAGATTCCTGGCAGCGTGTCCTATGTGCCGGGGGCAGCCGGATTGATTCTGGCCGGGGAGGTTCTACAGGACCTGGCCCTGGGCCGGGTGTAAGGAGGAATGGCCATGCGTTGGGATTGCCACATCCACATGGTGCTGGATGGAGAAAACTGGCGGCAGGCCATCGCCCGGCACCGGGACGGGGTTCAGGAGGCTTGGGTGCGGCGGCAGCTGGAAACCTACCAGGCCCTGGGCTTTGGCTACCTGCGGGACGGCGGCGACCGCTGGGGCGTGGGAAAGCTGGCAAGGGACCTGGCCTCGGAATATGGGATCACCTACCGCACGCCCCTGGCGCCGCTGTGCAAGGCGGGGCATTACGGCGGCTTCATCGGCCAGCGCTATGAAACCTTGAAGGAATATGCCGCCCTGGTGGCGGATAAGCGGCGGCAGGGTGCGGACTTTGTGAAGATCATGATTTCCGGCCTGATGGATTTTGACCGTTTTGGCGTGCTTACCGAGGAGGGGCTGGACGAGCAGACCGTCCGGGAGCTGGTACACATCGCCCACCAGGAGGGCTTCGCCGTCATGGCCCATGCCAACGGCCCCCGGACGGTGGAGGCGGCGGCTCTGGCCGGGGTGGACTCGGTGGAGCACGGGGCGTATCTGGATGGGGAGGCCCTGGCTGCCATGGCCCAGGCCGGAACGGTGTGGGTGCCCACCCTCTCTACCATTGGAAACCTCCGGGGCCGGGACCGGTTTGACCAGGGAGCCGTGACGGCCATACTGGACAGCGCCATGGAAAACGTCCGCAGTTTTGCCCGCCTGGGGGGCCTGCTGGCCCCGGGCACCGATGCCGGAGCCTGGGCCGTGCCCCACGGCAGCCTGACGGAATATGCTCTGCTGGCCCAAGCTCTGGGGCCGGAGTGGGAAACCATCCTGCGCACCGGAGCCGAGGAGATCCGCCGCCGGTTTTCGTAAAATAAATGGGTCGGCTGCGCTGTGCAGCCGACCCATTGTGCATTTAGCACTGCTTCATCAGCCGGATGAAGAACTCCACCGCCTTGCAGGCGGTTTCCGTGCGGATGCGTTCGTTGTTGCCGTGGATGGTGGCCCGCTCTTCGGCGGTTAGATCCATGGCGGAGAAACGGTAGACGTGGTCAGAGAGCTTGCCATAGTGGCGGGAGTCGGAGCACTGCACCATCAGATAGGGGGAGACGATGCACCCCGGCCAGGTGCTGGCCACGGCAGAGGCCACCTTGTCCCAGGCAGGGCAGTCGGTCTGGGAGATGCGGCTCGGCTCAAAGGATTCCAGGGCGGTGACTTCCACATCGGGGTCGCCCACCACCTTCTTCAGGTAGTCCAGGGCAGAGCGGACGCTGTCCGAGGGATTCAGCCGCATGTTGGCCACCATGGTGGCTTGGGGCGGAATCACGTTCCGGGCAGAGCTGCCCTCCATCTGGGTGAAGGCCACGGTGGTGCGCACCAGGGCATTCATCTCGCCGCCGGACTTTTTGCCCAGCAGGTCGATGATCCAGCCGAAGCACCACAGGTTGGCGAAAATCATGCGGTAGGCAAAGGTGGAGTACCGGCCCAGGGTGTCAAACATCAGGGCGGCAGGGCCGTCGATGTGGGCCTTGAAGGGGTGATCCTCCACACGCTTGCAGGCAGCGGCCAGCACGCCCACCGGGGTGTGGGGCTTGGGGGCCGAAGCGTGGCCGCCGGCGGAGACGGTGCGGAACTGGGCGTTCATCATGCCCTTTTCCGCAATGCCAATGAGGCCGCAGGGCTGCTTGACACCGGGGAAAACGTGCTCCACCACAGCGCCGCCCTCGTCCACCACGATAGCAGGAGTGATCTGCTCGTCCATGAAGTACTGCACAATGCTGGGAGCGCCGGGGCCGTTGACCTCCTCGCCGCCGGAGAAAGCGAAATAGATGTCGTTTTCCGGCTGGAATTTCTTGCCGATGAGGTAGTTGGCGGCGCTGAGGATGCCGTTGAAGGTGACCTTGGTATCCAGGGCCCCCCGGCCCCACAGCACGCCGTCCTCGAGGATACCGGCGAAGGGCGGCTTTTCCCAGTTCTCTTCGTTGACGGGCACGACATCATAGTGGGCCATCAGCACCGCCGGGTCGCCGCTGTGCTTGCCGGGCCAGCGCAGCAGCAGGGCACGGCCGGGCAGCTGGCGCACGGAGCAAACGTCGTAGACCCGGGGATACAGAGTAGGCAGCAGGGACAGCAGCTTTTCAAATTCCCCGTTGTCCTCCATGGCAGGGTCGTTGTAGGAAATGGTCTTGCACCGCACCAGCTGGGCCAGGGCCTCCACGGCGGCCTGCCGGTCAAAGGCAAAGCTTTCGCCGGAGACTGTGGGCTGGCCCTTGGGCTTGAAAGCCAGGGTGCGCAGGAGAATGACGGCCGCCAGAATGACCAGAGCGGCCAGCAGGATATATCCAACGATCATGTTACAGAACTCCCTTCCGATATAGGATTCGGGCCACGGCGATGGTGAACAGGACGCTCACCGGCACCATAATGCCCACCGTGCCGGCATTCAGCGCAGGCACGAAAATGAACAGAACCAGCATCAGAACTACCGGAGCGACGGCAATTTTCCAGTTCTTGCTGACGAAGGCCACACCCAGACCGCCGAACAGCGCCGGCAGCATTTGGGCGAAGGCAGGGGAGAGCACCGGGGCCTCCAGAATGGGGGGCAGGGGCACGATGCACAGCACGCCGATCAGAATAATCACCGTGGTGACAATGGAGGACGTGGCAATGGCGATGGTGGAGATAATCTCACCTTCCTCGCTGTTGGCGCTGACCTCGTTCTGCTCCAGGGCGTTGATGGCGCAGGGCAGCTTCAAGTTGGAAATGTTGCCGGTGACGAAGCTGAGGTAGGAGCCGCCGGCGCCCAGCATGGGCACAAAGGTCACGGTTTCAATGGCACCCACCGCCCAGTACATGGGGGCTGTGGCCAGCAGGCCCATGCCCAGCGCACCCCAGTCCGGGGCGGTGCCGAAGAGAAAGGCCACCGTCAGAGGAAAGGCCAGCAGCAGGACCATAACGGTCAGATTCCAGATCCGGCCGTCCCGGTGGACGGAATCGATGTAGCTTACATTCTTTTTCATGTGTAACCTCCTCAGCCCAGCCAGGCGGTGATGGGAATGGCGCTGGCCATGCCTACCACCAGGGAAAGGGGCAGGGCATAGTCATTGACCCAGGCCCATTTGAACTTCTTCATCAGCAGGCCGCACACCAGCATCACCAGGGCGGACACCCCCATCACGGCCACCGGCACCAGGCCGGAGGTGGGGCTGTAATCCCCGGGGATCCACAGCCGGGAGAAGTCGCAGAACACAAAGCCCAGGAATGCGGAAATCATGCCGATGAACATGGCGTTTTGCAGGGTGTCGGCCCATTTGGCATCCCGGTGCTCCAGCTTGGTCATGCCGCCCAGCAGCTTTTTGCCGATGGCCGGAACCAGCCAGATGCCGGTCATAATGGACAGGGTCATCACCAGGGCAATGTTCACAAACTGCTGTGCCGTGAGAGCATCGATTTTGCCCAGGGTCAGCCCCATGGCGCTGACGGCGTTTTCGGCGGCGATGGCCTCATAGCTCAGCGAACCCACCACGCTCAGCCGCAGCCAGGGCAGGGGCAGGCCCAGGCTCTTGCTCAGGGCAATGACGCTGATGACGATGGACACCGCCGGGGCGATGGTGAACAGCGCCGCCGTTTTCATGGTTTTGCGGATTTTGGTCTGATCCATCCCAATCTGGCGGCTGCGGCGCAGGGCCTTGACCAGAAAGTAAACGGACTGGGCCAGCACCACGGCCACCAGGATGCCCGCCAGAAGGAACAGAACCGGATGGTTGACGTGAAACTCCATAGATACACCTCCTAAAATAGAAACAAACCTATTATACCATACTTTGCCTGGAAAACAAGAAAAATCCCCAAAAACACCAGGCCGGCCCCCGGAATTTTTCGGCAGAGGCCGGGAGAAAATATCTGCCCAAATTTCTTGCTATTTTCCGCTCCATCTAGTACAATGGTAGCATTGATTCTTGAGGAAAGAGGCGAACGGTGTGATTCAGCAGGCATTTGACAACACCCGGTATTTGCAGACCCAGTCTGCCCACATCCGGCAGCGGATTGAGCAGTTCGGCGGAAAGCTGTATTTGGAATTTGGCGGAAAGTTGTATGACGACAACCACGCCGCCAGAGTACTGCCCGGATTCCAGCCGGACAGCAAGCTGCGGATGCTGCTCCAGCTGAAGGAGCAGGTGGAGATGGTGGTGGTCATCAACGCCGACGATATTGAGAAGAATAAGGTCCGGGGCGACCTGGGCATTACCTATGACCGGGACGTGATCCGGCTGATTGACGTGTTCCGGGGCTTTGGGCTGTACGTGTCCAGCGTGGTGCTCACCCGGTTCCACGGCCAGGCGCTGGCCCGGGCGTTCCAGGCCCGGCTGGAAGGGCTTGGCATTCGGGTGTACCACCACTATGAGATCCAGGGCTATCCCTCGGACACCGCCCACATTGTCAGCCCTGAGGGCTTCGGCAAGAATGACTATATCGAAACCACCCGCTCTCTGGTGGTGGTGACGGCCCCCGGCCCCGGCAGCGGCAAGCTGGCGGTGTGCCTGAGTCAGCTCTACCACGAGCACGAGCGGGGCTGCCAGGCGGGCTATGCCAAGTTTGAAACCTTCCCCATTTGGAACCTGCCCCTGAATCACCCGGTGAATCTGGCCTATGAGGCAGCCACGGCGGATTTGAACGACGTGAACATGATCGACCCCTTCCACCTGGAAGCCTATGGGGTGACTACCGTCAACTACAACCGGGACGTGGAAGCCTTCCCGGTGCTGGTGGCGATTTTCGAGAAGATTCTGGGCCACTGCCCCTACAAGTCCCCCACGGACATGGGGGTGAACATGGTGGGCAACTGCATCATCGATGACGAAGCCGCCCGGTTTGCCTCCCGCCAGGAGATCATCCGCCGGTACTATGTGGCCCTGTGCGAGCAGAAGCAGGGCAAGGGCGCAGAGGAAACGGTGCGCAAGCTGGAACTGCTGATGAAAAAGGCGGCGGTGACCCCGGAGGAACGGCGGGTCGTGGCGGCAGCCCTGAACCGGGCAGAGGAGACGGGAAATCCGGCGGCGGCTATGGAGCTGCCCAGTGGCACCATCGTCACCGGCAAGACCTCTGACCTGCTGGGTGCTTCTTCCGCCCTGCTGCTGAACGCCCTGAAAAAGCTGGGCGGGATGCCGGACGATCTGCACCTCATCTCCCCGGTGGCCCTGGATCCCATTCAGCACCTGAAGGTGGACCACCTGGGCAACCGCAACCCCCGGCTCCACACCGACGAGACCCTGATCGCCCTGTCCATCTCCGCAGCCACCAACCCCATGGCAGAGTACGCCATGGAGCAGCTGAGCAAGCTCCGGGGCTGCGACGTCCACTCCAGCGTGATCCTCTCCGCCGTGGACGAAAAGACATTCAAGCGGTTAGGCATCAACCTGACCTGTGAGCCGAGATACGAATAAAATATCAACTACCCCAGACTGAAAATGTCTGGGGTAGTTAGCAAAATGAGGATTTTAGAAGAGAGTTAAAACGATAAGAAGGGAGAAGATGATGACTTTGTCGATTCTGGTAATTGGTATAGCGATTCTGTTAGTATTGGGGGTTGTAGCGTATTATACGACTCAGGTGGTACGGCAAAGGTGGGAAAGCGGAGTGCTTGACCGAGAGTATGAGAGAATGGCGGAGAAGAAGAAGCTACTGGAAGAGAGGAAGCGTGAGGAAAGAGAGCGAAAAGATAAAGAAGAATATGAATATAATGTTTTGAAATCTAATGTATTGGTAGCGCTGGGTCTTGAAGATTGGAACGCAATTCCACAGTATGATGAGTGTGTGACAGTGTATAGCCAAATTGCATTAAATAATTATGATATAGTGAAGTTCCTGAAAGAACATGGAGGGGTGGCTACATTTGAAAAAATTGAGAACTCCATAAAGGAAAAGAAAGCTGTGGCTAAAATTCTGCGAGAATTTCTTGAACAAAACGAGTATGAGAAATATTTCCAATATGGGAGACTGAAGCAAGATATACAGAATATACTGTACAATGCAAATGGATATCGGGTTTCTGTTAGGTACACTTCTGTAGAAGGAAATAACTTGGGGCATAATACACTAGTAATTACTCAAGAATGTATTAATAGATTCAAAAATAATCCTACTCTGCTTATGGATAAGACAGAATATAATAGCTACCTGAAAGAGCAGCAAAGGAAAGCACTGGCTCAAAAACAGCATGACTTCTATGAAAGGGTAAATGGCGTTATCGATTATGCAAATGAAAACAAGGAAACGCTGATTATCAAAGGAAGTCAGGAACGACTGGATGCTTTGATTGCAAGCCTGTTTGACAGAACGGTAAACAGCATCAAAAAGGTGAAAACCACCGATAGTGAGGAATGGGAACTGATTGCGAACTATATTTCCGAAATTAAAGGTGATATAGAGAAAATCGTGGGAGAAAACAGGAGAATCTTGGAATACTATCAATCCGCTGATTTCCAAAGGGTCAAAGAATCCTGCGAAACGCTAATGAGTACACAGCGAGAATTTAACGAATACATTACCCAAAAGGCAGAATCTATCTCTCAGTTGTTTGGTAAGCGGGTAACTAGAGGGGAAACGGTCAACGAGGATGAGTACGCCTATATTCGTCCATACAAGAAAACGATTTCTCCCTTTGTGGCAGAGGTCTCTGCTGCGGTTTTTGCAAGTGCCGAGAATAACCCGCTGGAATATGTGGTGAAGTATTTCTATCCCAATAATGACAGATACCCGGAACAAATTCAAAAGCTGCAACTGCTGGTAGAAGAACTGGAAACCTTGAAAGAAGCCAAGCAAATCATCGAAAACTACAAGGCAGAGTATCAGCAATATCTGGGGGATGTTCCGGATTATGTTATGAAGGAAGATGAAGCTGGTTTTTATGAACGGCTTGGCTTTGCGAACATTGACGAGCGTGTGCTGGAAGTGGAATACAAATTCGCCTACACATCCGGCGGTGGAAAGGTCGGAAGATCCTTCCCGTTCCCCATGACGGAAGAAAACATTGTGGAAGTGATCGAACTGCTGGAAGGTAAGCTGACGGCAAAAGCCTTTGCCCAAGAACAGCGGGCGCTTATGACGAAAAAACTCCGGGAGCATATCAAAGAGCGAGACAATTTCACATGCTGTAATTGTGGAAACTCGACCCATGTAGAGCCGAATTTGCTCCTTGAGATTGACCACATCATTCCTGTTGCAAAAGGTGGCTATACAGAAGAAAAGAATCTTCAAACTCTGTGCTGGAAATGTAACAGATCCAAAAGCGATAAGATTTTGGCATAGAATTAAACAGCGTAACAAAAACCGCCCCGCCGAAAAACATCGGCAGGGCGGTTTCTATTATCCTCTTTTTTCGCAGTAGATGCAGCGGTGGATGTCGGCTGCTTTGTCGGTGCAGCGGAACAGCTGGGGCAGCTCCTGCTCGGTTTGGGTGATACACTTGGGGTTGGTGCACACCCGGTCGTATTCCAGACCTTCCGTGTCCATGGCCTCCCGGAGGGGATTGCGCTGGGCTTCTTCCAGCAGCTTGAGGATCAGGGCCATGCGCATGTACTTGCCGTTCAGGGCCTGGCGGAAGTAGGCGGCCCGGGGGTCGTCGTCCACCTTTACGCTGATTTCGTTGACCCGGGGCAGGGGGTGCAGGACGCACATGGTCTTCTTGGCCAGCTCCATTTTCTGGGTGTCCAGCACGTAGCTGTCCTTCAGCCGCTCGTACTCCCAGGGGTCGTCAAACCGCTCCCGCTGGATGCGGGTCATGTATAGCACGTCCAGCTGGGGCATGGCCTCTTCCAGGGAGGAAACCTCGGTGTAGGGAATGTGCGAGCGCTCCAGCACGTTGTAGCGGATGAAGCCGGGGATTTTCAGCTCCTGGGGGGAGATGAGCACGAAGCGGATGCCGCTGTAGCGGCTCATGGCTTCGATCAGGGAGTGGACGGTGCGGCCGTATTTCAAATCGCCGCACAGGCCGATGGTGAGGTTGTCCAGCCGCCCCATCTCCCGGGAGATGGTCAGCAGGTCCGCCAGGGTCTGGGTGGGGTGGTTGTGGCCACCGTCACCGGCGTTGATGACGGGAATGGTGGCGGCCTGAGAGGCCACAAAGGGCGCACCCTCCTTGGGGTGGCGCATGGCGATGATGTCAGCGTAGCAGGAGACGATTTTGGCGGTGTCGGCCACGCTCTCGCCCTTGGAGGCGGAGGAGGAGCTGGCTTCGCTGAAGCCGATGACGCTGCCGCCCAGCTCCAGCATGGCGGCCTCAAAGCTGAGCCGGGTCCGGGTGGAAGGCTCGAAGAACAGGGTAGCCAGCTTCTTGTGGGCGCACTTGTCCTGGTAAGCTTCCGGGTGGGCGATGATGTCCTTGGCGGTGGCGATCAGCTGGTCCAGCTCTTCCACACTCAGCTGCAAAATGCTGTTCAGACTTTTCATGCCTTCGCTCCGTTCACGGCCAGATACGCTTCGATCCGGGCCACGTTTTCGGCGTTGGCCGGGTCCTCTTTCAGGTACTCGATGATGTCATACACATCCACAACGGAGTAGACGGGGAAGCCGAACTCCTCCTCCACCTCCTGCATGGCCAGCTTTTCGCCCTGGCCCCGTTCCTTGCGGTCCACCATGATGAAGGTGGCGGCCACCTTCACGCCTTCCAGATGGCTCAGGATGGCCATGCTCTCCCGGATGGCGGTGCCGGCGGTGATGACGTCCTCCACGATGACCACTTCCTCACCGGCCTGGGGCACATAGCCCACGAACACGCCGCCTTCGCCGTGGTCCTTGACCTCCTTGCGGTTGAAGAAGAAGGGCACGTTCAGGCCGTTCTTGCTCAGAGCCACAGCGGCGGACACGGCAATGGAAATGCCCTTGTAGGCGGGGCCGTAGAGGACGGCCTGCTTCTTGCCCAGCTTTTCCATGTAGGCCCGGGCGTAAAATTCGCCCAGGGTGGCGATTTCCTCGCCGGTTTTGATCATGCCGGCGTTGATGAAATAGGGAATCTTCCGGCCGGACTTGGCGGTGAAATCACCGAATTTCAGCACACCGGCCTTTTCCAGAAACTGGATAAACTCTCTTTTGTAAGCTTCCATATTGACATTCCTTTCCTTGATTGCGGCCAGTGGCCGCTGAAAATTTAGGGTTTGGAACACCGGTAATCGTCCAACACCTTAGAAACGATACCGGGCGCAACTTGGCTCTCCCTCTGGGAGAGCTGGTAAAAATCTCTGATTTTTGACTGAGAGGGGCCGCCAGCGGCGGCAGGCAATGCGTGCTGGGTGCGGCGGGTGTCGTTACTGCCCTTTATCCACTCGGTATCGTTTCCCTGTGCGAGAGGCCCTCTCCGTCTCGCCTGACGGCGAGCCACCTCCCCCAGAGATGCGAATCAATAGTTGAAAAGCAGCAAAAGTGCAGAAAATGCCAGGCACGAAT
>X4_Red_Fox__coassemble_146_pt1 | contig 14110 bp, 14 predicted proteins | sample X4_Red_Fox__metabat2_low_PE_004 | metagenome-assembled genome bin X4_Red_Fox
CTGGTTCTGGGGGTCTGCGCCCTGGGTATTGGGTTAGTGGGGGCCATGAGCCGCGGGGCCATGCGGGATGCCACCCTCTTTTTCCTGACGGAGGATGACCGGCTGTGGGTTATGGATGCCCGGGGGCTGCCCAGCCATGGGGATGGCTTCCTGGGCTTCGCCCTCAGCTCTATGGAAACCCAGGAGTTTCTGCGCCGCCAGGGGTGCCAGCCCTTTCTTCCCCGAGGTGCTCAGGAAATCCGCTCGGTTATGGGCATCAAGGAGAATAACAGCCACTACGCCATTCGCTGCCTTGTGGGCCGGGGCAGCCGGCGGCCGGTTCGGCGCACCTGCTTTTTGATCAAGGGCATTCCACAGGAGCAGGGGCTGCTGTGGCAGTTGGAGCGGCGAAAAACCTGGGACCCGGAGCCGGTGGAAAACCGAAATCCCCTGTATATCCTGCTGAGCGGTCTGGTTCTGGCCGCCTGCGTGAGCCTGTGCGTGCTGAGCCACCCGTGGGTGGCCCGACTGCCTGGGGAACTCTATTTTCCCTGCATGGGGGCATCGGTGGCGAGTTTCAGTGGGCTGCTCTACTTCCTGCTGCGCCAGCACCGGGGAGAGTAGGGGACAGCGCAGTGGCGGTGTGCTTTTGCCTTTTTATAACATCGAAGGGACAGCCCGGTGGGGGCTGTCCCTGTGACTATTTGGGGCGAGTTCGAGTCCTGTGCAAGGAAAAAATGAGTGACACCCATTCGGGGGGCTTGGGTAGGGGACGATATAGGACTCGAGTATATTATGGAGTTGCGGCCGTCTAGCCGGCGGCAAGCAAATGCCCGCTGGGCATTTGCATTGGATGGGTTCGAGTCCTATGGCACCAAAAAAAGAGACACCCGTTTGGGTGGTGCTTGCGTGGAGGGACGATATAGGACTCGATTATGTTACGGAGTTGCCGCCGTCTAGCCGGCGGCAAGCAAATGCCCACTGGGCATTTGCATTTAGATGGGTTCGAGTCCTATGCCACCAAAAAAAGAAGAGACATCCTGTTGGATGTCTCTTCTTTTTTGGTGGACGATATAGGACTCGAACCTATGACCTTCCGCACGTCAAGCGGATGCTCTAGCCAGCTGAGCTAATCGTCCGGGTGGCTGTGCCTCAAGCACGTGGCCTATATCGGATGGTGGCGGATTTGTCAAGCACTATTTTCACTTTTTTTGAAAAATTTTGCAATCTCAGCCGCTGACCCCGTCCAGCTGGGTTTCGCCCAGGAACTGGAGGACCAGTTGGTTGGGCAGGCACACGATTTGGGCGCCGCTGTCGCAGAAGCCCCGGCGGACACAGTATTGGTCCGGGCAGGTGGCGGCGGTGACGGCCACCTTTCCGCCCTGAATGGTGACGGTGTTGCTGCCGCCGTTGGGGGCGGGTACGAGAATGGTTTGGTCCTGGCTCAGGCTTACGGTCTGCACCGGCCGGCCGCCGCTGAGGATCCGCACTTGGGATGCAGGCTCTCTGGGCCGCAGAAGCAGCAGGCTCAGCCCCAGGCACAGGGCAAACACCCCTGCCAGCAGGGCAATCCAGGTTTTGGTTTTCATGGGAATCCCCCTTGCGCTGTCTTTGGAAGAATCCACAGAGGGATTCGGGAACAGTATAGCAAATTTGTGCGGAAAACGCAAGAAAAATCCGGAAATAGTTCTTGACTTTTTCCGGCGTGAATGGTAAACTATACAAGCCGCATTGAAGGGGCTTTAAGTTGGTGTACCTATCCACGCCCCAAGAGCGAGACTACACAACATAAAGTAGGTGAAACAAATGAAAGCAGTTATCGTGACTGGTGGCAAGCAGTACACCGTGGCCGAGGGCGACGTGCTCTACATTGAGAAGCTGAACGCTGAGGCTGAGTCCACCGTGAAGTTCGACCAGGTTCTGGCTGTGCTGGACGGGGAGAACACCAAGATCGGCGCTCCTGTCGTGGAGGGTGCCGCTGTTGAGGCTAAGGTTCTGAAGAACGGCAAGGCTAAGAAGATGGACATCATCCGCTACAAGGCCAAGAAGAACGAGAAGCGCCACATCGGCCATCGTCAGCCCTACACCAAGGTGGAGATCACCAAGGTCGCACTGTAAGCTATGACCAGATGCGAATTTTTTACCGAGAATGACCGGATCACCGGTTTTTCCGTCTCGGGTCACTCCGGCTATGCCGAAGCGGGCAGCGACATTGTGTGCGCCGCCGTTTCCGCAGCCGTGGCCATGGCAGAAGCCACCATCAACGATGTGTGCGGCGCCAAGGCCAAGGTCCGGGTGAAGGACGAGCAGGCTCGTATCACCCTGACCCTCCCTGTCTCCTGCGATGAGGAGGACAGTGTCCAGGCCGTTCTGGCCGGAATGATGCTGTACCTTTGCTCCCTGCGGGATGACTATCCTGATTATATCGAAGTTTTGGAGGTGTAACACCATGCTGAAAATTGGTATTCAGTTCTTCGCTCACCACAAGGGCGGCGGTTCCACCAAGAACGGCCGTGATTCTGAGTCCAAGCGCCTGGGCGTCAAGCGTGCTGACGGTCAGTACGTGCTGGCCGGCAACATCCTGGTCCGTCAGAGAGGCACCCACATCCATCCCGGCACCAACGTTGGTATCGGCAAGGATGACACCCTGTTCGCTCTGGTCAACGGCACCGTGAAGTTCGAGCGGCTGGGCAAGGACCGCCGTCAGTGCTGCGTCTACGCCGAGCAGTAAAAAGCGTATAATGCCGAAAAGCTGCCGCAAACTACCTGCGGCAGCTTTTTTCTTAATTGACAATTGACAATTTATTGTGCCGCTCCGGCAAAATCCCCTGGAACGGTACAGTCAACTGTCAACTGTCCATTAACGAATTTGGAGGTTATAAAACGATGTTTGTAGATAAAGTCAGAATTACCGTCATTGGCGGCCGGGGCGGCGACGGTGCGGTGGCCTTCCACCGGGAGAAATATGTGGCCTCCGGCGGCCCGGACGGCGGCGACGGCGGCCACGGCGGCAGCGTCATTCTCCGGGTCAACGACAACCTGTCCACCCTGCTGGACTTCCGCTATAAGCGCAAGTACGCCGCCCAGGCCGGTGTCAACGGCCAGGGCCGGAAGATGGCGGGCAAGCAGGGCGAGAACCTGATCATCGAGGTGCCCCGGGGCACGGTGGTTCGGGATGCGGAAAGCAATCAGATCATTGTGGATATGTCCACCGGGGAGGACTTCGTCCTGGCCAAGGGCGGCCGTGGCGGCTGGGGCAATGCCCACTATGCCACCCCCACCCGGCAGGTGCCCCGGTTTGCCAAGGCGGGCCTGAAGGGCCAGGAGCGGGACGTGATTCTGGAGCTGAAGCTGCTGGCGGATGTGGGCCTGGTGGGCTTCCCCAACGTGGGCAAATCCACCCTGCTGTCGGTTACGTCCAACGCCCGGCCGAAAATTGCCAACTACCACTTTACCACCCTGTATCCCAACCTGGGTGTGATCTACGTGGAGGAGGGCGTGTCCTTCGTTATGGCGGACATCCCCGGCATCATTGAGGGCGCTGCGGAGGGGGCCGGCCTGGGCCACGACTTCCTGCGGCACATCGACCGCTGCCGGCTGCTGGTCCACGTGGTGGATGTTTCCGGCAGCGAGGGCCGGGACCCGGTGGAGGACTTTCGGGCCATCTGCGCAGAGCTCTGCGACTACAGTGTGGATCTGAGCAACCGGCCTATGATCGTGGCGGCCAACAAGTGCGACCTGCTGATGCCGGAAAGCGACAATTTGCAGCGGCTGCGTGCGGCGGCAGAGGAAGCCGGATGCGAGCTGTATGAGATCAGCGCCGGAACCACCCAGGGCACCCGGAATCTCATGCGGGTGGTGGCGGAAAAGCTGCGGACCCTGCCCCCGGTGACCATCTACGAGCCGGAGTATGTGGAGGTCATCGAGGCCCCCAACGACCCCAGCGCCTTCCAGGTGGAGCACTATGGCAGCACCTGGCTGGTGACGGGCACCTGGCTGGAGCGGCTGGTGCAGAATATCAATTTCGACGATTACGAGTCGAGGAACTATTTCGACCAGCAGCTGCGCGAGGCGGGGCTTTTCCAGCATCTGGAGCAGCAGGGCATCCAGGACGGCGACACGGTGGATATTTACGATATCGAAATTGAGTATCAGCGCTAAAACCGGGCGTAAACCGGGGAATGCCCAACAATAAAAAATATTTCACCGAAAATTGAAAAAGTATTTGCCATTTTCAACTGCATCCTTTATAATAACATACGTCACAGATGTGGCGTATGTTATTTTTTTCGGGGGGAGCGCCATGATCCGAAATTTGAACCAGATGACCTTCCAGGGCTTCGGCACCGTTCCACCGGAGCGGAGCCAGGGCGGCAAAGAGGCGGACCGGGGGACGGTCCAGGAGTGGAAGCTGTCCCAGTCGGAGACGGAGCTGTACCGGGCTGTGGGCGATACCTGGCTCAGCTGCGGCAGCGGTATGTGCGTGCTGTCGGTCAGCGCTGAGGATGGAAATTATCAGCAGTATTATCTGGATAAGATGGTGTGCATTCACCCGGGGGTGCTGTTTTCTGCCAGCGCCATTTTGGGGGAGGCCACGGTGCAGGTGTGGGCCAAGGAGCCGCCTCAGCAGGTGGGCCAGCGCAGCTCGGACAGCCTGCGGGTGGACTCCAAGCTTCGGGTGGAGGGCATCTATACCTTCTTCTACCAGGAGAAGGAGCAGGGCTTCCTGTTCCCGGGGGAGACACACCCCATGGCGGAGCTGACCTATGTGGACCAGGGGTCGGTGCACTCGGTGGCGGACGGCCAGGACCTGCTGCTGAAGCAGGGAGATTTGGTGATTTACGGCCCGGGGCAGTGGCACATGCAGTATGCGGACATTGGGGTGGCCCCCCGGTTTGTGACGCTGTCCTTTGACATCAGCGGGGCGGATTTGGCGCCGCTGCTGAATCGGAAATTCACCGCCCCCCAGGCGGCGGTGTCGGTGCTGACCAACATGCTCCGGGAGCAGGAGCGGATGGACCAGTTTTCCAACGACATTATTTTGTCCCAGCTGAATCTGCTGCTGCTTCTGCTGCTGCGGGAGGCGGCCTCGCCCAAGGGGGCCAAGCTGCAAACCGCCAATGCCATCCATTCGGAAAATGAGATCATCCGCCAGGCCCAGCAGTACATCAGCGCCCACATCCGGCAGAAGCTGTCGGTGCCCCTGGTGGCCCGGCAGGTGGATGTCAGCCCCAGCTATCTGACGGCCCTGTTCCACAAAAATTTGCAGATTTCCCCCGGCGAGTACATCCGCCGCATCAAGCTCCAGGAGAGCAAGCAGATGATCCGGGAGAACAACCTGAACTTCACGGAAATCGCCGCCGAGCTGCAATATTCCACCGTCCACCACTTCTCCCGGCAGTTCAAGGAGAAGTTCGGCATCACCCCCACGGAATATGCCAAGTCCGTGCGGTAGGGGATGGGAAAGGGTGGAAGCATGTTTTTAAGCTTTATTGTGCCGGTTTACAATGCAGCGGAGTATTTGCTGGAATGCTTGCAGTCGCTGGAAAACCAGGACTTGGATGCCGGAGCCTATGAGATCATTTGCGTCGATGACGGCTCCCGGGACGAAAGCCCGGAGCTGCTGGGAAGGTTTGCAGCGGAGCACAACAATGTGGTGGTGCTTCACCAGGAAAACAGCGGGGTGGCGGCAGCGAGAAATGCCGGATTGCAGGCGGCTTCGGGAGAATACGTCTGGTTCGTGGATGCCGACGACTTCCTGATGCCCAACGTGCTGGGGACACTTCGCAGGATGCTTGCCCAGACTGGGTGCGACCGCCTGACGGTGGGGGCGTATCAGTTTGAAGACCGGCTCACCCAGCAGGAGCAGGAGGCGGCCCGGCAGGGGACACTGCCCGCCAATGCCCCCTGGTACGATTCCGTGGTGTGGCGCAGCCTGATTCGCCGGGCGTTTCTTCAGAACCATGGTCTGTCCTTTCGCTATCCGAGTTTGACCCATGGGGAAGATGGCCTGTTTATGTACGAGTTCAATCGCTGCCAGCCGGTAAGCGTGGATTCAGAGGAGATGGCCTATTTCTATCGGGAGCATTCCGGCTCTGCGGAGACGGCCCGAAGCGTGGAAAACAGCTGGAAGAAGCTGAATTCTTACCGGCAGATCGTGGCGATTCTGGACGGTTACGCTGAGGACGGCGGCGCCGATGCCGTTACGGCAGACCTGCGGATGCGTTTTTTGTGGTTTGCCCTGCAAGAGGCGGCGAAAATGCCCTGGGGGCAGACCCGAAAGGCGCTGGGACTGCTGCATCAGCAGGGACTGTTTCCCAGCCGTTGCCTTCCCCAGCGGCAGCCTGGGCCGGCATTTGTCACCCAGCGCACCGATTGGCTGGGAAAAGCCTATGAAGGGGTTTACCAGCACCTGCATCGGCCCTGGGGATTTATCTGCCTGTGGCTTGCCTACAGGGTAAAAAACTGGATACGCTGAAGAACCGGGGAGGAAGCTTCCCGGTTCTTTTTCTGTATCTATTATCTATATCTATTTCTTATTCTTTTTCTATTTCTGTATACGGATGTATACAGGGTGTATCCCCCTGTATGCGGTCGTATCCCTCTTGCGCAAAGCGGGGAAGTGGTGTATAATAGTCAATCATACGGTGGAAAGCAGGAGGAATGGCGATGGAATTTCGGGTGCTGGCTGTGGGCGATGTGGTAGGCGATCCGGGGCTGGAACGGGTGCGGCGGCATCTGCGGCAGCTGAAGAAAAAGACCGGGGCGGACTTTGTGGTGGTCAACGGCGAGAATGCAGCGGTGGTGGGGATTTTGCCGGATCAGGCGGAGTGTATTCTGGATGCCGGAGCGGATGCCATCACCCTGGGTAACCACACCTGGTCCAAGCGGGACATTGTGGCCTATCTGGACGAGTGCCCCCAGATCCTGCGCCCTGCCAACTTTGCACCCCAGGTACCGGGGCGGGGCTGGCAGGTGTTTGAAACCAAGGCCGGGGACGTGACGGTGATCGATTTGATCGGCCGGTGCGGCATGGACTACGGCCCGGACAACCCTTTCCTGGTGGTGGAGAAAATCCTCAGCCAGGTGCAGGCCAAAATCATTCTGGTGGAGCTGCATGCAGAGGCTACCTCTGAGAAGCTGGCCATGGGCTACCTGCTGGATGGCCGGGTCAGCGCCGTGTGGGGCACGCATACCCACGTGCCCACGGCGGACAACCGGGTGCTGCCCAAGGGGACGGGCTACGTCACCGACCTGGGCATGACCGGGCCTCGGGACTCGGTGCTGGGCATTCGCCCGGACCTGTCCATTGCCAAGTTCCGGGGGGATTTGCCCCAGCGCTACCGCTGGGCACCGGGACCGACGAAGCTGGAAGCGGTGCTGTTCACCATCGATGCAGATACCGGCCGATGCCTGCGGGCAGAAAGGGTGGACGAATGGGACTGAAAATTTTACACACAGCCGACTGGCACCTGGATTCCCCTTTTGCAGGCTTTACCCAGGAGCAGCGGCAGTACCTAAAGCAGGAGCAGGCCAAGCTGCCCCAGCGGATCGTGGAGCTGTGCCGGCAGGAGGGGTGCGACCTGATGCTGCTGGCCGGAGATTTGTTTGACGGCCAGCCCAGCCGGGATACGGTGCAGGGGCTGAAAATGATGCTGGCCCAGGCCGGTGTGCCGGTGTTCATTGCACCGGGCAACCACGATTTTTGCCAGCCGGGCAGCCCCTGGCTGGAAGAAACCTGGCCGGACAATGTGACCGTTTTCACCGGGAATCTGGAATCGGTGGTGGTGGAGAGCCTGGACTGCCGGGTGTACGGCGCCGGCTTCCGGGGGATGGACTGCCCGGCGCTGCTGGAGGATTTCCAGGCAGCCGGGGAGGAGCGCTACTGCGTGGCGGTGCTCCACGGAGATCCTACGCAAGTGAATTCTCCCTACAACCCGGTGACGGCGGCCCAGGTGCGAAACTCCGGGCTGGACTACCTTGCCCTGGGCCACATCCACAAGGTGGGGGCTTTCCGTGCCGGGGATACCCTGTGCGCTTGGCCCGGCTGCCCCATGGGCCGGGGCTGGGACGAGACTGGGGACAAGGGCGTGTGCATCGTCACCCTGGACGGCCCAGCCCAGATCCAGGCGGTGGCCCTGGACGGCCCCCGGTTCCTGGAAGAACATGTGGACGTGGGGGCGGCCCCCCAGACGGCGGTGGAAGCGGTGCTTCCGGCGGCGGGGAGCCTGGACTTTTACCGGGTGTATCTGGAAGGGGACGGCCCTGTGGACGTGTCCCGGCTGCATTTTCCGGGATTTCCCAATCTGGAAGTGGTGGACCGCACCCAGCCGCCTTTGGAGGTGTGGCCCGATGCCGGGGAGGATACCTTGGAGGGGGTCTATTTCCACCTGCTGCGCCAGCTGATGCAGGAGCACCCGGAGCTGGAAAATCAGGTGCAGCTGGCGGCCCAGATCTCCCGGAAGCTGCTTTCCGGGCGGGAGGTCACCTTATGAGAATTTATGCCATGACAGCCACCTTCGGCAAGCTGGAGCACCAGACCCTCCGCTTGGAGCCGGGGCTGAACATCATCACCGCCCCCAACGAGTGGGGCAAGAGCACCTGGTGCGCCTTTTTGGTGGCCATGCTCTACGGTCTGGACACCAAAGCCAAGTCCACCCGGACGGCTCTGGCGGACAAGGAGCACTATGCGCCCTGGTCCGGCAGCCCCATGGAGGGACGCATTGACCTGAATTGGAACGGCCGGGATATCACCATTGAGCGGCGCACCAAGCGGCGCACGCCCCTGGGGGAGTTCCGGGCCTACGAGACGGACTCCGGGCTGCCGGTGGAGGAGCTGACGGCGGCCAACTGCGGCCAGATGCTGTTGGGGGTGGAGCGGTCGGTGTTCACCCGGGCGGGCTTTATCCGCTTTGCGGACTTGCCGGTGACCCAGGACGAGGCCCTGCGCCGCCGTCTCAACGCCCTGGTGACCACCGGGGACGAAAGCGGCGCAGCGGACCGGCTGGCGATGCAGCTGAAGGAACTGAAAAACAAGTGCCGCTACAACCGCTCCGGCCTGCTGCCCCAGGCCCAGGAGGAGCGGGAGCAGGTGCGCCGGAAGCTGACGGAGCTGGACACTCTGGAAGCCCAGACCCAAACCGTCCGCCGCCAGATGGAGGATGTGAAAACCTGGCTGGGCCAGCTGTATAACCACCAGCAGGCCCTGGCCTATGCCCAGGCGGAGGAAAACGCCGCCCGGGTGGCCCAGGCCCGGGAAAACCGGGACAGCCTGATGGAACAGCTGCACCGGCAGGAGCAGCTCTGCGCCGCTCTGCCCAGCCGGGAGGAGGCCCAGAGCAGCTTGCAGCAGCTGCGTGCCTTCCAGGAGGATTGGCTGTCCATGCAGGGCCAGACCCAGAGCCTGCCTCAGGAGCCGGAGCAGCCCCAGCTGCCGCCGCCCTTTGCCGGGATGCAGGAGCAGCAGGCCCGGGAGATGGTGGCGAAGGACCGCCAGAGCTTTGCCGAAGCGGTTTCCGGGAAAATGCCGGTGGTGCTCATAGCGGTGGGCCTGCTGGGCTTGGCAGCGGCGGTGGGACTGATTTTTTTGCGGGCCTATGGCTTTGCTGCCGTGGCGGGGCTTGCGGCGCTGACGGCCCTGATTTGGGGCGTTGCAGAGCGCCTGGCCGGGAAAAAGCGCCGCAAGGCGCTGCTGCGCAAGTATGGTAGCGGCGACAGCGCCCACTGGGCGGACCCCTTGGAGGATTACTTAGAGGAGCTGGAGGACTACCACCGCCGGATGCGGCAGTACCGGGAAGCCAGCGGCGATGCCGAGGTGCGCTGGATGGTGCTGCGCAAGCGCCGGGAGGCCCTGTGCGGCCAGGAAGACCCTCAGGTCTTGCTGGAACGCTGGCAGCAGGCGGTGGATGCCTGGAATATCTGCAACGCCCTGCACCGGGAAATGGAGCAGGCCGGACAGCACTACGAAACCCTCCGGGCCATGGTCCGGCCGGTGGAGAAGCCGTCCCAGCCGGACAGCCTGACCCAAACCCCGGAGCAGACGGCCCAGCTGCTGACGGAGTGCGCCCTGGAACAGCAGCGGCTGCAAAACCGCCTGGGCCAGTACCAGGGCCGGATGGAGGTCCTGGGTGAGCGGCAGGCGCTGCTGGAGCAGGCGCAGGCCCTGGACTGGCGGATCGCCCAGCTGGAGGACACGGACGTGGCGCTGACCATTGCCCAGGAGGCATTGAAGCAGGCCCGGCTGGAATTGCAGCGGCGGTTTGCACCCCGGATCACCAAGCGTGCCCAGCAGCTGCTCAGCCGGCTGACCCAGGGCCGCTACCAGAGCCTGACCATGGACGAAGAATTCAACCTCCAAACCGGCGCAGAGGGGGAGGACACCCTGCGGCAGATCCTCTGGCGCAGTGACGGAACTATGGATCAGCTGTATCTGGCCCTGCGTTTGGCGGTGGCCCAGGAGCTGACCCCCCGGGCGCCGCTGGTGCTGGATGATGCCCTGGTGCGCTTCGACGATGCCCGCCTGGCGGCGGCCGTGGCGGTGCTCAGGGAGCTGGCCCAGGAGCGGCAGGTGATTTGCTTTACCTGCCAGGGCCGGGAGCAGGCATAAATCCTGAAAATAACCCGGTTTTGGGTTGACAAAAGGAATCGAATCAGTTAAACTATACAAGGAAGGGTTTATCCCAAACAACTTAAGGAGGAACATGCAAATGGAAGCACCCAAAATTTTTGCCAGTGAGTATCGGTTCTGCCTGATCCTGTGGGAAAACGAGCCAATCAACTCCACCAAGCTGGTGAAGCTGTGCAAGGAGCGGCTGGGCTGGTCTAAGGCCACCACCTACACCGTCATCCGCCGCCTGTCTGAGCGGGGCGTGGTGCAGAACGAGAATACCATCGTCTCGTCGCTGATTTCCAAGGAGCAGGCCCAGCAGGACCGGCTGGAGGCCATGATGGACGAAACGTTCGAGGGGGATATGCCGGCATTCCTGGCGGCGTTCTCCAAAAGCCAGAAGCTGAGCCAGGCAGATGTGGCCCAGCTGCGCACCTTCATCGAAAACTATCCGGTAGAGTAAGCCCTGATCCACGCAAAAGCCGCCTTCGGGCGGCTTTTTTTGCGCAGGCGCAGGCAGAAACTTTTCCTTGCTGTTGCAGGCAGAATATGTTATAATAATCCAAACTATGCAGACAATACAAGAAGTACCGGGACAACAGACACCGGCGAAGGCGGAGGGAACGCAAATGGGTACGAAAAAAAGCAGAACACCCCGGGCCAACGTGGCGGTGAAGGTGGCGGCCATTATGCTGCTGGATGTGATCGCCACCATGGTCAGCTTCTTTTTGGGGCTGTGGTTCCGGGCGGACTTTGCCTTTGAAAATATGCGCCAGGTCCACTGGCAGGGCTACCTGTCGGCCATCGGCCCGTGGTGCCTGATCACCGTGGTTGTATTCTGGTGCTTCCGGCTATACAACAGCATTTGGGCCTTTGTCAGCACGTCGGAGGTGTTCCGCATCACCGGGGCCTATCTGGTGCTGGCAGTGATCGGCCTGATCCTCTTCCCCTTTGACGGCACGGTGATGCCCCGGTCCAGTATGCTGGTGGGCTTTTTGTTCAGCTATGTGTGCAGCATCGCCATCCGCTTTTCCTACCGGCTGTGGCTCACGGCCCTGCGGCGCATCAGCCATGCGGCCCATGCGTCGGGGCTGAAAAACGTGATGATCATCGGCGCAGGAGATGCCGGACGGGCGCTGGCGCTGGAATTTATCAACAGTGACTTTGTCAAGGACCACCTGGCCTGCATCATTGACGACAACCCGGTGAAGCGGGGCAAGCGGCTGTGCGGAGCGCCCATTGTAGGCGGCCGCTACGACATTCCCCAGGTGGTCAAGCAGTATAAAATCGACAAGATCATCTTCGCCATCCCCAGCTGCTCCGCCAAAACCCGGAAGGAGATCCTGGATATCTGCACCACCACCGGCAAGGAGGTCCAGCTGGTTCCCGGCATCTATCAGATGGTCAATGGAGAGGTCAGCGTCAGCAAGCTGCGGCGGGTGGACCCCCAGGACCTGCTGGGCCGGGACCCCATCCAGGTGAATTTGGAGCAGATCATGGGCTACGTCAGCGGCAAGACGGTGCTGGTCACCGGCGGCGGCGGCAGCATCGGCAGCGAGCTGTGCCGCCAGATCGCCCAGGCCGGGCCGAAAAAGCTGATTATTTTCGACATCTACGAAAACAACGCCTACGACATCCAGATGGAGCTGCGGCATATCCACCCGGAGCTGGATCTGGAGGTGCTCATCGGTTCGGTGCGCAACACCAACCGGGTGGAGTACGTGGTGGGCAAGTACCGCCCGGAGCTGATTTTCCATGCGGCCGCCCACAAGCATGTGCCGTTGATGGAGGACAGCCCCAACGAGGCCATCAAGAACAATGTCTTCGGCACCTACAAAATGGCCAAGGCGGCCGCCAAGTACGGCACCCGGCGCTTCGTGCTGATCTCCACCGACAAGGCGGTGAACCCCACCAACATCATGGGCGCTTCCAAGCGGCTGTGTGAAATGGTGGTGCAGATGATGAACCGCCGCAGCGACACCGAGTTTGTGGCGGTGCGCTTCGGCAATGTGCTGGGCAGCAACGGCAGCGTGATCCCGCTGTTTAAGCGGCAGATCGCCGAGGGCGGCCCGGTGACGGTGACCCACCCGGACATCATCCGCTATTTTATGACCATTCCCGAGGCGGTGAGCCTGGTGCTCCAGGCCGGGGCCTACGCCAAGGGCGGAGAGATCTTCGTCCTGGACATGGGCGAGCCGGTGAAAATCGACACCATGGCCCGAAACATGATCCGCCTCAGCGGCTACGAGCCGGATGTGGATATCAAAATCGTCTATACCGGCCTGCGCCCCGGCGAGAAGCTCTATGAGGAGCTGCTGATGAAGGAAGAGGGCATGCAGGAGACGGAAAACAAGCTCATCCACATCGGCAAGCCCATTGAAATGGACGACGAAAAATTCTGCCAGCAGCTGGACCGCCTGGAAAAGGCCTGCAAGGCAGAGGTCAGCAACATGAAGGACATTGTGGCGGAAATCGTGACCACCTACCGGCGCAAGGCAGAGGTTTCCTGAGAAAACGTCAGATAAAGGAAGAATCCCTATGTATCAGAAATTTGGCAAGCGGCTGCTGGATATCCTGCTGTCCGCTTGCGGCATCGTGGTGCTCAGCCCGGTATTTTTGCTGGTGGCGCTGGCATCAAGCTGGACGACCCGGGGCCGGTGTTTTTCCGGCAGAAGCGGGTGGGCATCCACAAGACCCATTTCCAGATTTTGAAATTCCGCACCATGCGGATGGACAGCCCCCGGGATGTGCCCACCCACCTGCTGGAGGACCCGGAGCGCTACATCACCCGGGTGGGGCGGCTGCTGCGGCGGACCTCCCTGGACGAGCTGCCCCAGGTTTTTCAGATCCTCACCGGCAAAATGAGCATCATAGGCCCCCGGCCCGCCCTGTGGAACCAGGACGACCTGATTCAGGAGAGGGACAAGTACGGCGCCAACGATGTCCGCCCCGGCCTCACCGGCTGGGCGCAGATCAATGGTCGGGACGAGCTGGACATTGGTCTGAAAGCCCGCTATGACGGGGAATATGTGGAAAATATCAGCTTTTTGTTCGACTGCAAGTGCTTTTTCGGCACCATTCGTTCGGTACTGCGCCACGAGGGCGTGGTGGAGGGCGGCACGGGCCGCCTGGAAAAGGAGAAACAAGACCCATGAAAAGAATCCTGATTACCGGCGCTGCCAGCTATATCGGCACTTATGTGGAGCGGTATCTGGCCCAGTGGCCGGAGGCGTACCTGGTGGACACCATCGGCATGGTGGACGGGAACTGGCGCAGTGCCAGCTTCCGGGGCTATGATGCGGTGCTCCACGTGGCGGGCCTGGTCCATCAGAGCAAAACCAAGGAAGACCCTGCCCAGTGGGCACACTATAAGCAGGTCAATACCGACCTGGCCATTGAAACAGCTCAGAAAGCCAAGGCGGACGGAGTGGGACAGTTCCTGTTCCTCAGCTCTGCCAGCGTGTACGGCCTTACGGCTCCTCTGGGACAGACGGTGGTGATCACCCGCAATACGCCCCTGAATCC